>Ga0308395_1000186_pt1 | contig 55766 bp, 46 predicted proteins | sample Hotspr20SampleP4_FD_202097 | JGI IMG/M metagenome (GOLD analysis project Ga0308395, IMG submission 202097) | Hot spring phototrophic mat microbial communities from Mushroom Spring, Yellowstone National Park, Wyoming, United States - 20050930_P4 ... | reverse complement strand
GCAACCGTTCGGACTGTTCCGAAGAGAGGGTACGGCGACCCTGCTCCCCTACGGTCTTATCACCTGGGGGGTAACGGCCTGCCGCACCCGCTCATATTATACCACTCGCTATTATACCAGGGGGTAGGGGGAGGGGTGAGGCACGATTTTTTGAGACTTTAGCCCGGTACGATTTTAGAGGACTCAACATGTCTTTGTGTCTTCGTGGTCAATGGCCTTGTAATAGTATAACCCGAAATGGGCGTTTCGTCAACTTGCCGCATCCGCGCTTTTGTGGTACAATCCGCCCCGGCCTGCAGGCCAAAATCGCACGCCTCCGGACCGTCCGGGCTGTGCCGGAGTGGCCGCCCGGTCCCCGGACGGGACGAAGGGGGCGGAGGAATCAACAGACAGGAGGTGAACAAAATGGCCGTTACTACAATGCGCACGCTGCTGGAAACCGGCGTGCACTTCGGACATCGCACCCGGCGCTGGAACCCGAAGATGGGACCGTATATCTTCACCGAGCGCAACGGGGTGCACATCATTGACCTTCAAAAAACCCTCACTGCCCTGGAACAGGCGGTGAAGGTGACCCGGGAGACGGTCGCCAACGGGGGGATCATCCTCTTCGTGGGTACCAAACAACAGGCCCAGGAGGTCATCGCTCACGAGGCCCAGCGGTGTGGGATGCCCTACGTCAACCAGCGCTGGCTGGGCGGTACCCTCACCAACTGGCGGACCATCCGCCGGCGGATTGACTATCTGCTGGAACTGGAAGAACGCCAGGCCCGGGGGGATTTTGAGCGGTTGACCAAACTGGAGGCCCTGAAACTCCAGCGGGAAATCGCCCGGCTGAACGCCCGGCTGGGCGGCATCAAGCAGATGCGGCAACTCCCCGATCTCCTCTACGTTGTGGACGTGCACCGGGAAGCGACGGCGGTGAAGGAAGCGAACATCCTGGATATTCCTGTCATCGCCATTGTGGACACCAACTGCGACCCCGACCCCATAGACTATGTCATCCCGGGCAACGATGACGCCATCCGCGCCATCCGGCTGATCACCGGCCTCATCGCCGATGCTGTCCTGGAGGGGCTGGCCCTGCGCAAGGAAATGGCCCCCGAAGAGGAAATCCCTGAGGAGACCGAACGGTACCTCAGCGCGGCCACCCTGGCCCGGATCCGGGAGGGGCGCTTTGAGGAGCCCGAAGAGGAATGGGTCCTGGAGGAAGAGTACGAGGCCTTTGCGCCGGAGGATGAGTATCCGGCCAAGTACGAAGAGGAGTTAGAGGAAGAATTTGAAGAGGAGTAGGGGCAGGGCTTGCCCCTGCCCTCTGAGGGGCGACCCTTGCGGTCGCCCCTACGCCCCAGGGCCTATCAATGCTCTAACGAAGATGCTCGTAGTAAGCCACGAAGCGAAGCGGAGTGGCGTCCAAAAGGCTCGGAACGGCACTCCGCTGGCGCTCCGTGCCTGACTACGAACGAAAAATGTTAGAGCGCTGATAAGCCCTGCCTAAGCCCCTGCTCCATAGCATTTGGAAATCGGACACGGATCAACACGGATTTTACGGATAGACGCAATACCTACCAGGGGGTCTCCGGTAAAGCGCCACAAAAGATGCTGGCGAAGGTGCGCCCCTGTAGCGCAGGCCGCCAGGCCTGCATGCAGGCTGACAGCCTGCTACATTATTGCAAACCGATTCGGGTAGGTAGACGGATAGACACGGATAACATCCGTATGATCTGTGCCAATCCGTGTCCGATTTCCCGGGATATACAGGCAAGATAGAGCGGAAAGTTGCGTCCGCCGCTTTCGGCGGGCGCGATACCCCCACAGGAGGTTAACGTTGGAAATCACAACGGCAATGGTCAAAGAACTGCGCGAGGCCACCGGCGCCGGTGTGCTGGATTGCCGCAAGGCCCTGGAGGCCACCGGCGGCGACTTTGAGGCCGCCGTCGCCTACCTGCGGGAGAAAGGGCTGGCGGAAGCGGCCAGGAAAGTGGACCGCACTGCCCGCGAGGGCCTCATTGAAGCGTACGTCCATCACGGCAGCCGGGTGGGCGTCATCCTGGAACTGAACTGCGAGACCGATTTCGTCGCCCGCACCGAGGAGTTCCGCAAACTGGCCCATGAACTGGCCCTGCATATCGCTTTCGCCAATCCCCGCTACCTCTCCCGCGACCGGGTGCCGCAGGAAGTCATAGAAGAGGAACGGCGCATCTACCGCACCCAGGCCCTGGAGGAGGGGAAGCCGGAAAGCGTCGTGGACCGCATCGTCCAGGGGAAACTGGAGAAATTCTTCCAGTCCGTCTGCCTGCTGGAACAGGCCTTCGTCAAAGACGAAGACCGGACGGTGGAGCAAATTCTCAAAGAGCACACGGCCCTGCTGGGCGAGAATATCGTCGTTCGCCGATTTGTCCGCTACGAACTGGGCGAAGGGATATAGGCCATCCTTAACCCTCCCGCAGGACTCCAGACCTGCGGGAGGGTTCTACAGGAGGCGAACATGACCGTGGCGAAATACCGGCGCGTCCTGCTGAAACTGGGAGGGGAGTCCCTGGCCGGGCCCTCCGGCTACGGCATCAGCCCCCGGCGGGCCGAGGAAGTGGCGGCGAAAATCGCGGCCCTGCGCAACTACGAGGTAGAGGTTGCCATTGTCCTCGGCGCGGGCAACATCTGGCGCGGGCGGGACGGTCTGGAGCACGGGATGGACCACGCCACCGCCGACCACATGGGCATGCTGGCCACCATCATGAATGCCCTGGCCCTGGCCGACGCCCTGGGGCGGATGGGTGTGGAAACCCGCGTTCAGACGGCCATTGAGATGCACACCATCGCCGAGCCCTACATTCGCCTGCGGGCCATTCGTCACCTGGAAAAGGGACGGGTCGTCATCATCGGCGGTGGCACGGGCAACCCGTTCTTCACCACCGACACCGCCGCGGCCCTGCGGGCCATGGAGATTGACGCCGACCTGCTCATCAAGGCCACCAAAGTGGACGGCGTCTACTCCGAGGACCCCCGCCAGAACCCGGATGCCAGACGATTTGACCACCTGACCTACATGGAAGCGCTCAACATGCGGGTCGGCGTGATGGATGCCACCGCCATCTCCCTCTGCATGGACAACGACCTGCCCATCATCGTCCTGGACCTCTGGCAGCCGGGGAGCCTGGAACGAGCCGTTCTGGGCGAGAAAGTGGGCACCCTGATCTCCCGATGATGAATCAGCAGAATCAGGAGAATCAGGAGAATCAGAAGAATCTGAAGAATTACTGCTCTCGTGCTTCCTGTGATTCTTATGATTCTTCTGATTCTTTGATTCTTCTGATTCTTTGATTCTTTTTGATTCTCTTCCCCGGAGGAGAGCATGATCAGGGACTTGCTTCGTGAGACCGAAGACCGGATGAAGAAGACCCTGGAGGTCCTGGAGGCGGATTTCCGGGCCATCCGCACGGGTCGGGCCAGCCCGGCCCTGGTGGAACGGGTGATGGTGGACTACTACGGCATCCCCACTCCCCTCAACCAACTGGCCGTCATCAGCGCGCCGGAGCCGCAACTGCTCACCATCCGCCCCTACGACCCCTCCTCTCTGGGAGAGATTGAGAGGGCCATCCTGAAATCCGATCTGGGCCTCACTCCCTCTAATGACGGCCGCATCATCCGCCTGGTCATTCCACCCCTGACGGAACAGCGACGCACGGAACTGGCGCGCATGGTCAGCCGACGGGTGGAGGAGGCCAAAGTGGCCCTGCGCAACATCCGGCGGGAGGCACTGGACGACCTGCGAGAGTTTGAGAAGGAGAAATGGATTTCGGAGGACGAGTTCTACCAGGCTCGCGATGAACTCCAGGAACTGACGGACAAATACACCGCGCGGGCAGAGGAAATCGGCGAGCGGAAGACCCGGGAAGTGATGGAAATCTGACTCCCTGGAAAAGGAACACGGATCAACACGGATTTTATGGATAGACACGGATAAACCCCTATCCTCCGTGCCCATCTGGGTCCCGCTTGAGCCCAATGGCGACGCGTTGGGTTTTGCCGAAGAGACAAAATAGTGGTATAATATCCCCGCATCTGGGTACCCGTTCATTCACCGCCTTACCCACATCGTGCACAGGAACTGTCTCCTGATTTTACCCCGATGACGCAACCGAAGGAAGAAAAAGAATACCCTCCGCTGGAGAAAATCCCCGTCCACGTCGGTATCATCATGGACGGGAATGGCCGCTGGGCCCAGGCCCGGGGGCTCCCACGCCTGGCTGGCCATCGCGCCGGGACGGAGAATCTCCGCCGCATCCTGCGCGCCGCTGTGGAGTTCGGAGTCCGCATCCTGACCATCTACGCCTTCTCCACCGAAAACTGGGAGCGCCCCCGGGACGAGGTGGAGGGACTGCTGGACATCATGGAGCGGATGATTGACCGGGAACTCCCCGAACTCCACCGGGAAGGGGTCCAGATTCGCCACATCGGGCGCTTGGAGCGGGTGCCGGAGCGACTGGTGGTCAAAATCCGCCAGGCGCTGGACCTGACCCGGGACAATCAGCGGCTCATCCTGAACGTCGCCTTCAACTACGGTGGACGGGCTGAGATTGTGGACGCGGTCCGCCGCATCATCCAGGACGGCGTCCCTCCCGAAGCAGTGGACGAAGTCCTCATCTCCCGCTACCTCTACACGGCGGGCCTTCCCGACCCCGACCTCATCATCCGCACGAGCGGAGAGATGCGGGTGAGCAACTTTCTCATCTGGCAGGGCGCCTACGCCGAGTACTACGTCACCCCGGTCTACTGGCCGGATTTTGACAAAGACGAATTCTACAAGGCCCTGGCCGAGTATGCCCGGCGCGAGCGCCGCTTTGGCCGCATTCCCACCCATGGAGAATCCCAGAGGGGTTGACCCGGCGACCGCCTGATTCGCCGATACCCTATTCCCTGCGGAGTTGCCCTTCCACGTGTTGCGCGCCCGCCTGCTCACGGCCCTGATTGCCCTTCCTGTTGTCGTCGCCCTGATCAAGGTAGGGGGTATCGGGTTCTTCGCCCTTGTCCTCGTCGTGCTCACGGTGGCGGTGGTGGAATTTTGCCGTCTGATGGAAAAAGACCACTTCCGCCCTGCTCTGCCCTGGGCACTGCTCCTCCTGTGGGTGCTGCTGCTGGATGCCCAGTTCCCCGGATGGGGACTTTTCGGCCCTGGCCTCTCTCTGGCCCTGTTGGGCTCTCTGGCATGGCAACTGGTTCATCGGCAGGGCCAACCGGTGGCCGACTGGTCGCTGACGGTGGTTGGGGCTCTCTATGTGGGGTGGTGTGGCTGGCACCTCATCCGCCTGCGGAGCATGCCCGATGGCCTCTGGTGGGTGATGACCGTCCTGCCCGCCGTCTGGTTCGCCGATAGCGGTGCCTACATAATCGGCCGCACCTGGGGCCGCCACAAAATGGCCCCCACCCTGAGCCCGGGCAAGACATGGGAGGGCTACATTGGAGGGGTTGTTACCGGTACTCTCCTGACGACCGGACTGGCCGCCCTGTGGAGCCTGGTTGCCAGCCCCAGTGGCCCCCGGGCCATAGACGGCGCCGGGATCGGCCTGCTGGTGGCTGTTCTTTCTCCGCTCGGCGACCTGGCAATCTCTATGGTGAAACGTCAGGTGGGCGCCAAAGATAGCGGCACGCTCTTCCCGGGTCACGGCGGCGCGCTGGACCGGATAGACAGTATTCTCTGGGCAGTGATTCTGGGCTACTACTTCATCCTCTGGCGGTAGCCTCCGACTTCCGGGCTTCCAAAAACCGGGGCCTGAACCCTGTACAACGCTCAAGGAGGTTTTCTATGGCTCAACACCTGGTCCGAGACATCTACCACAAAGGCGTCATCTTTTGTAAGCCCGACACTCCCCTCCAGGAAGTGGTGCGGGTGATGGCGGATACCGACATTCACGCCATCATTGTGGCCGAAGGAGAGGGAACCCAGCCTCTGGGGGTTGTCTCTCACACCGACGCCATCGCCCACTACGGTGAGGACCTGAGCCGGATTCGCGCGGCCGACGTCATGACCCCCGGCGTGATCACCATTTCCAAAGACGCGCCGGTCGCGGAGGCGGCGCGGAAAATGCTGGAGAGCCGCATCCACCGCCTGCTGGTGGTGGACGAGGACGGCACGCCCCTGGGCATCCTCTCCACCACCGACATCATCCGCGATATGCGCGGCTCCAAATGGGTCTGGTACATGGGGTGAGCCGATGCCCGAGGAAATCATCACCATAGAACGGCACATCCTGGAGCAGGAGCGGGCCTACCCGGAGGCGACCGGCGTCTTCACCAGTCTCCTCTACGACATCGCGCTGGCGGCCAAAATTATCGCCCGCGAGACCTCCCGCGCCGGGCTGGTCCAGATTCTCGGCCTGGCGGGCAAGACCAACGTCCAGGGCGAGGCCCAGATGAAACTGGACGTCTTCGCCAACCAGACGATTATCCGCATGAACTCCTATACGGGCCGACTGGCGGTGATGGCTTCCGAGGAGGAGCCGGACATCATCCCCATCCCCGAGGGCTACCCGACGGGCCGCTACGTTCTGGTCTTTGACCCGCTGGACGGTTCATCCAACATAGATGTCAACGCCAGCATCGGCACCATTTTCGGCATCTACCGCCGCCGCACTCCCGCCGGGCCGGGAACGGTGGAGGATTGCCTTCAGCCGGGGCGCGACCTGGCCGCGGCCGGTTACATTATTTACGGTTCCAGTACCATGATGGTCTACACGACCGGCAACGGGGTACACGGTTTCACCCTGGACCCGGGCGTGGGAGAATTCCTGCTCTCCCACCCGAATATCCGTATCCCGGCGGAGCCCAAGTACTACAGCGTCAATCAGGGCAACGAAAAGTACTGGAGCGAGGGAGTGCGGCGGTACACCCACTGGCTGCAGGGGATGGATGAGGAGAACCCCCGCAAGCCGCTCTCCGGGCGCTACATTGGCTCGCTGGTCGCCGACTTTCACCGGAACCTGCTGGAAGGTGGGGTTTTCTATTACCCCCAGGACTACAAGGACCCCAACAAGCCCAAAGGGAAACTGCGGCTTCTCTACGAGGCGGCCCCTCTGGCCTTCATCGCCGAACATGCTGGGGGATACGCTTCCGATGGGCAGCGCCCCATCCTGGACATCGTCCCCGAGGCGCTTCACCAGAGGACGGCCCTCTTCATCGGCAACCGGGACCTGGTGGAGATGGCGGAAAGATTTATCGCCCGCTACGGATGAGCGGAGGGTTTGGGTGCAGGATAAATCCTGCGCTACTGTAGAATAGGATTTATCCTGTCATTGCAGGATAAATCCTGCGCTACTGTAGAATAGGATTTATCCTGTCATTGCAGGATAAATCCTGCGCTACTGTAGAATAGGATTTATCCTGTCATTGCAGGATAAATCCTGCGCTACGTTACAAGATAAATCCTGCGCTACTGTAGAATAGGATTTATCCTGTCATTGCAGGATAAATCCTGCGCTACGTTACAAGATAAATCCTGCGCTACTGTAGAATAGGATTTATCCTGTCATTGCAGGATAAATCCTGCGCTACGTTACAAGATAAATCCTGCGCCACAACGGCCGTAAAAGGCGTAGCATAGGATTTATCCTGTCATAAACAATCACAACCCCAGGAGGACGGATTATGGAAGAAGACACGTTCATCCCAAAAGAAGTAGAAGAAGAGGTGCCTGCCCCCAAAGCGGATGAAGGCCCGCGCGAGGTGGTCCCGGGAGTGCCATCCGAGATTCTGGAGATGGGGGTTCTGGAGGAGTGGACGCTCTCCGACCTGCGGGAACTGGCCCGAAAGATGGGGGTCTCCGGCTACAGCCGACTGAAGAAAGAGGACCTGATCCTGCGCATCCTTCAGGCGAAGGCGGAGCGGGAGGGGCTGACCTTTCGGGGCGGCGTGCTGGAGATTCTCCATGATGAGGGCGTCGGCTTCCTGCGGGGGCCCAACTATCTCCCCAGCCCGGAGGACGTCTACGTCTCTCAGTCCCAGATTCGGCGCTTTGGCCTGCGCAACGGCGACCTGGTCATCGGGCAGGTCCGGCCCCCCAAGGAGACCGAACGGTGGTACAGCCTGCTGCGGGTGGAGACGGTCAACGGGATGGACCCGGAACAGGCCAAACTGCGCCCCCGCTTTGAGAAACTGACCCCCATCTTCCCGACCAAGCGGCTGATCATTGAGACGGACCGGCACAACCTGACCACCCGGTTGCTCAGTCTCATCGCGCCCATCGGGAAGGGGCAGCGGGGCCTCATCGTCTCGCCCCCCAAGGCCGGAAAGACCACCGTCCTCAAGCACATCGCCAACGGCATCAGTGCCAACCACCCGGAGGTCCACCTGATGGTCGTCCTCATCGGCGAACGGCCGGAGGAGGTGACCGATATGGACCGGTCGGTGGAGGCGGAGGTCATCAGTTCCACCTTTGATGAACCGGTCCAGAACCACACCAAAGTGGCGGAGATGGCGCTGGAGCGGGCCAAGCGGCTGGTGGAGTGCAAGAAGGACGTGGTCATTCTGCTGGATAGCATCACCCGGCTGGCGCGGGCGTACAACCTGGTCGTTCAGCCCAGCGGGCGCACCCTCTCCGGTGGTCTGGACCCGGCGGCCCTCTACCCGCCCAAGAGTTTCTTCGGCGCGGCCCGGAACCTGGAGGAGGGCGGCAGCCTCACCATCATCGCCACCTGTCTGGTGGATACCGGCAGCCGGATGGACGATATGATCTACGAGGAGTTCAAGGGGACCGGCAATATGGAACTCCACCTCAGCCGGCGGCTGCAGGAACGGCGCATCTTCCCCGCCTTTGACATTGAGCGGTCCGGCACCCGCCGGGAGGAACTGCTCCTGGAACCGGAGACGCTGCAAAAGGTCTGGCTGATGCGCAAGATGATCGCTCAGATGGTGGCCCCGCCACCGGCTGGCGCCGGGTACGACCTGACGACGGTGACCGAGTCGGTGCTGCAGCACCTGGCCCGCACGCGCAACAACCGGGAATTCCTGGACACGCTGAAAGAAGCGATGTAGCGCCGGAGCGCAAGGTCAATCTTGCGCTACGGCCTTCAACCACTCCCGTACCGCGCTCGCCACCTGGTCCGGCTTCTCCAGCATCACCATGTGACCGGCTCCCTCTACCAGGACGAAGCGCGCACCAGGAATGCGCTCCGCCAGCCACTGCCCGAACCTGGGCAGTGTCATCCGGTCCTCCGAGCCGGTGATAACCAGCGTCGGCGCAGTGATTTCCTCCACTCGCTCCCGGATGTCAAAGCGGTCGCAAGCGGCGAAGTCTCCCCAAACGACCCGAGGGTTCACGCGCGCCATCATCTGACGGCCCCGGGCGACCATTGCCGGGTCGGCCTCCGGGCCCCATGCCCATTCGGTGATCAGCGCCAGTGCTCCGCGCGCGTCCTGCAAAATCCCGTCCAGGAGGGCGGGCGCCACCCGCAGCCGCGCGCCGGTCCCCACCAGCACCAGTCCGGCGACCCGCTCCGGGGCCATGAGGGCCGTCATCTGGGCAATGGCGCCTCCCATGGAATGCCCCACCAGCACCCCGCGCGAAACGCCCACGGCATCCATGAAGCGCACGATGTCGGCGACGTAGTCCTCTATGTGCTCCCGTCCCGGCCCCTCAGACCGTCCATGCCCGGGCAGGTCTACGGCGTAGACAGTGGCGCCGGGCATGCGGCGCAGCGCGGCGGGCCAGTGGAGGTGGCTTCCGCCGGCCCCGTGGATCAGGATCAGAGCCGGTCCTCCCCGCCTGATAACGGTGTAGAAGAGCGCCTGTTCTCCAATCTGAGCAAACGGCATGGTTCCTCCTGGGTTTATTCTCACACAAAGACACAAAGGCACTGTTTATTCTCACACAAAGACACAAAGGCACAAAGGTTTTTTTATTTTTTCTTTATGTCTCTGTGTCTTTGTGTGAGATCAAAGGCACTGTTTATTCTCACACAAAGACACAAAGGCGCAAAGTTTTTTTATTTTTTCTTTGTGTCTCTGTGTCTTTGTGTGAGATCAAAGGCACTGTTTATTCTCACACAAAGACACAAAGGCGCAAAGTTTTTTATTTTTTCTTTATGTCTCTGTGTCTTTGTGTGAGATCAAAGGCACTGTTTATTCTCACACAAAGACACAAAGGCACAAAGGTTTTTTTATTTTTTTCTTTGTGTCTCTGTGTCTTTGTGTGAGATCAAAGGCACTGTTTATTCTCACACAAAGACACAAAGGCGCAAAGTTTTTTTATTTTTTCTTTGTGTCTCTGTGTCTTTGTGTGAGATCAAATTGAGATTGAGTGACCGGCCCGGAAGGCGGTCAGATTGCGTTCCGGGTCTCGGGGCCACCGGCGCCGGATGGCTTCCTCTACCGCCGCAGCGGGCAGGACGTTCCCCAGGCGGGTCCGACCGACCGCCGCCCCCAGCACGAACAGGTTGGCCGGCAGGCCAGCGGGCAGCGAATCCGGGGATAGATAGACCGGATGCCCCCCTGCCGCGCGCACCTGCTCCAGCACCGTCTCCAGTGCCGGATACGCGGCCTTGCCCAGCATGACGGCTGTCGGGAGCCAGCGTTCCCCGAAGAGCAAAAACTCCCCGCCGGGCCGCAGGGCGCGTATGGCCCGCAGCGCCTCCGAGACCTCCATCGCGATGACCAGGTTGGCCCCTCGGGGCGGGATGTTCGGCCCGACCGCCGACCGCCCCAGCCGCAACTGAGCCTTGACCAGCCCGCCCCGCTGGGCCATGCCCTTGTAGGGGTAGAAACAGACCGGAAGGTCCAGAGCCACGGCGGCATCCGCAATCACCTCCCCAATAGTCAGAAGCCCCTGGCCACCAACGCCGATGAGAAAAATATCCAGCATCGCAATCACCTATGGTGGAGCGCAGGCTGTCAGCCTGCCACAGGCCTGGCGGCCTGCGCTACAGATGTATGGATCAAAGCCCCCCGATTGCACACCTGGGCACACAGACCACAGCCATAACAGAGGGCAGGGTCAATCACCACGGCCTCCGCCCCCAGGTCTATGGCCGGGCAACCGGTGAGGGTGATGCACAGTTTGCAGAGGTTGCAGTTCTCCGGCACAACGCGCACAACGCCGGCCCGACGGCCCCGGCGTTGCGCCTGAATGGCGCACTCCTGCCGGGACAGGATCACTTTGACCCCGGGCAGCGCCAGCGCCTGCTGGATGACCGCCGTCGTCCCGTCCAGGTCAAAGGGGTCCACGACAAAGAAGTGCTCCACCCCCAGCGCGGGCACCAGTTGGGCGATGTCCACCCGACGGCCCCCCGGCGGCTGGAAGTCCTCCGCCGTGCCGGGGTTGACCTGCATGCCCGTCATCGCCGTCCAGCCGTTGTCCATAATGATGACCGTCAGGGGGACGGCGTGCTGGACGGCGTTGATAAGCGCCGGGATGCCCGCGTGGAAGAACGTGGAGTCGCCGATGGTGGCGATGACCGGGGTCCGGACGCCCGCGTGGACGTAGCCCTGGGCCAGGCCGATGCTGGCCCCCATCGCCACCTCGTTCCAGACCGTATCAAAGGGCGGGTTCATCCCCAGGATGGTGCAGCCGATGTCCCCGGTCACCATCACCTGGTCCCGCTTGTATCCGGCCCGGCGGATGGCGCGGTTGATGGCCAGGAAAGTGCCCCGATGGGGGCACCCCGGGCAGACGGTGATGGGACGGGGCGCTGCCAGCCGCTCCGCCTCCGTAGTGGCCGCGAAGAGGTCCGGGGGGACGGGGAGGTCCAGCGCCGCCGCGATCCCCCGGACGACATGGCGCACGTCGTACTCGCCAACCCGCTCCAGCGTCCCGTCCAGTTTGCCCACGATGCGGCCCGTGAAACCGAGCCGGTGCGCCTCCACGTAGACCCCCCGCTCCAGATGAGGTTCCAGTTCCTCCAGGACCACGACGGCATCCACGTGCCGCAGCAGCGCCCGTACTTCTTCGGACGGAAAGGGGTGCGGGGCCCGGACGCGCAGCGTGGAGACCGACCGGGGGTCCAGGCTGAAACGGGCCGCCATCTCCAACCCTTCCTCCAGATAGGCACTGACCACTCCCCCGGCGATGATGCCCAGTTTCGGATGACGAATGCCTCCGGCGGCCGCCGTAATCTGCAGGGAATTCAGCCCCGCCTGTCGGATCCACTCTCCGGCCTTCTCCAGCCGGGCAATGAGGTCCCGATGTTGCTGCATGCAGATGGCCGCGCCCGCTTTGGTGAAGCGGGCGATGTCCCGGAGCAGTTGGGGCTCCCGTTCCAGGAACGGGGCGGGCTCTCCGACCTCCACCGGGGCGGAGGCATGTGCGATGGCGGTAACCAGCCGCACCATAACTGGCGTCCCGACCGCTTCGGAGAGGTCAAAGGCCAGGCGGACAAACTGATAGGCCTCGGCCACTGAGGAGGGATCCAGAAGGGGGAGGTCCGCCAGCAGAGCGAACCCCCGCGAGTCCTGTTCGCACATCCCGGCACTCACGCCGGGGTCATCGGCCACGTAGACCACCAATCCGCCGATGACGCCGGAGTATGCGACCGAGTAGAGAGAGTCGGAGGCGACATTCAGGCCGGACATTTTCATCGTGCAGAGGGCCCGCTGACCGGCCCAAGCCGCTCCGGCAGCGATTTCCAGCGCCACCTTCTCGTTGGTGCTCCATTCCACGTGGACGCCCGGCGGCGCGGCGGCCAGCAAACTCTCTATGGCCCCGGTGGAGGGGGTGCCGGGGTAGCCCGTGATGACGCGCGCGCCGGCGTGGAGCGCGCCCAGGGCCAGCGCTTCGTTACCGGTCAGAAGTGTTCTTGAGGGCAAGGGACACCTTCCTTGTGAGAATAACAAGAACATTCGTGGCCTGCGCTACGGTATCGGCAAATCCATCAGAGCAGGTAGTTACTGGCGTGCATCGTCAGCGCGTCCAGTTCCCTTTCCTGCTCCGGGGCCAGGGGCGGGACTTCGTGGTCGGCCAGCAGCCGCTCCGCCTCCTGTTGGGCTCGTTCGGCCATCCCCTCCCGACCTGTGCGTTCCCACTCCTCCCAGGGACGTCGCTCGGCCAGGGGGCTCAGCAGAATCTCACCGGCGCGGAGGTGGCGGGCCGTATGGCGCTGGCCCAGGAAGTTTCGGGGTCCCTCCATCACAGCGGCGATGACCTCCACCGCCAGAGCGCCTTTGTCGGCGGAGAATCCCCGAAGGAGTCGCTGGATGGAGCGGGCCATTTCGTTATCGCAGACCATCTGGGCGTAGGAACTCATCCCGCCCGCCGCCATCTCACCGATGCCGGAGAGTTCATCCGCGCCCGCCAGCGCCGGGATGACCGCGTTCAGCGCCCGCTCAAAGCCGCTCTGAAGGTCCAGCGTGTGGGCGTTGGTGGAGAACCCGTAGACATTAACGGGGAGCCCATAGCGGTGACCCATCTGGACGGTGGCGGCGGAGGCCAGGCCGAGTTCCACGCCGCCCCATACGGAGATGCCGGAACGGGGTTCCATCATCGCCAGTCGCCCGCAGTAGAAGACGGGCAGGCCCGGACGGGCCAGTTGGGCCAGCACGATGGACGCCAGCACTTCCGCGTTCTGCTGGGCCAGCGCGCCCGCCAGGGATAGCGGCGCCGTCGCCCCGGCGATGGGGCAGGGCAGGGGGCCCAGCGGGATGCCCCACCGCGCCGTCTCCAAAATCGCTCCCACCACATCGTCCGGGAATAAGAGGGGGCTGACGGGGGAAATCCCCAGCGTGAGCACATCCTCCGGCGGACCGATGACGGAAGCCATCCGGACAATCCGCCGGACCTCCTCCGCCGTCTGGACGCCGGGGCCGTGGACCGGTTTGGTGGTGCAGGAGACAGTGTGGCGGTACATGGCTAGGGACATCAACGAGCCAGGGACGTCCTGAGGGGTGAAGAGAGGAGTCACTGTGGTGACGCTGTCCAGTGCGTCCAGGAGGCGGGCGCTATCCCGCACGTCCTGAACCGTGGCCGGGCGACGGGTTCCGGTGCGGGGATCGTAGACGTCCCGCGCGCCCCCCATATTGTGCCAGGAGAGCGAACCGTCTCCCAACGTCACCGTCTGGCCGCCCCGGCCGCGCAGGGTCACCCGGCGGGGACACTGCGCAACGGCCCACTCCACCAGGTCCGGCGGAATCCGCACCCGGTCTCCGTGGACTACGGCCCCGGCGCCCGTCAAATGCTCCCGCCCCTCTGGGTGGGTCAGGACGACGCCGACCTCCCACAGGATGCGCAGGGTGGCCTGATGGATGGCCTCCGTTTCCGAATCGGTCAGGAACTGGAGCGCTGTGGGTGATGACATTGCTCATCCCATTATACCTCCTTGACGGGCACTGTCAATTTAACCCAACGTTAACAATCCCTTCTTATGCCGTTAACCACAGGCCGTTATGATCGCCAGCGGAATCAGAAAACTGAAGGAGGAGGTCAACCAACATGTCTCGTAAACTTCTGCTGTCCATATCCTTTATCGTGCTACTGGCCGTCATTGCGGCCTGCCAGCCGGCACCTGCCCCCGGCCCTACGCCGACGCCGCAGGTTGTCGTGACCGTTGTTCGGGAGGTGGTGGAGATCACCCCCACGCCGGGGCCAGTGGAGGGAACCATCCTGGTGGATGGCTCCAGCACCGTTGCCCCCATCACGATGGCTGTCGCCGAAGAGTTCCAGAAACTCTACCCCCAGGTGCGGGTGCCCGTGGGCATCTCCGGTACGGGTGGCGGCTTCAAGAAGTTCTGCGCCGGCGAAACCGACATCTCCAACGCGTCCCGCCCTATCAAGAAATCGGAAGTGGAAGCCTGCGCGCAGAACAAAATGGAGTACATTGAACTCCCCGTTGCCTTTGACGGCCTGGCGGTGATGGTCAACCCTGCCAACGACTTCGTCACCTGCCTGACGGTGGAGGAATTGAAGAAAATCTGGGAGCCGGACGCCGAGGGCAAAATCACCAACTGGAGCCAGGTGCGGGCCGGGTTCCCTGACCGCCCCCTGACCCTCTACGGGCCGGGCGTGGACTCCGGGACCTTTGACTACTTCACCGAGGCTATCGTGGGGAAGGCCCAGGCCAGCCGGGGTGACTTCCTGCCCAGCGAGGACGACAACGTCCTGGTCCAGGGCATCGCGGGGGACCCGAATGCCCTGGGCTTCTTCGGCCTGGCCTACTACGAGGAGAACAAGGACAAACTCAAACTGGTGGCCATTGACGCGGGCGACGGCAAATGCGTCTACCCCACCCTGGAGACGGTCGCCAATGGCACCTACAGGCCCCTCTCCCGCCCGCTCTTTATCTACGTTAACCGGGCGCGGGCCGACGAGAAGGACGAGATTGACCTGTTCGTCAAGTACTATCTGGAGAATGCGAAGACGCTGGTGCTGGACGTGGGCTACATCCCGTTGACCGATGAAATCTACTCGCTGGCGATGCAGCGGTACGAGAAGCGCATCGTCGGGTCGGTCTTCAAGGGCGGCGGCCCCCAGGTCGGCGTCACCCTGGCGGACCTGCTGAAGGCGGAGCAGTAGCCCCGGGGGCGAAACGTTGCGGCGGCGGCCCTGCGGGCCGTCGCCGCTACTATCCTGCTGATAACTGATACGCATACTATCTCCCGCTGATAACTGATAAAATGATCGCCAATCGCTACCGACTCCCGAGTAGTCCATTCCGGTCAGATGGCCTCCATCAGCGCCGCAAATGGGAGGAGCGGGCCGTGAAGGCCATCTTGCTGTTACTGGCCCTGGTCTCCGTCCTGACCACCCTGGGCATCATCTACGTCCTCTTTCAGGAGACCGTCCTGTTCTTCCGCCAGGTCTCCTTTGCCCAGTTCTTCCTGGACACCCGATGGACGCCGCTTTTTCTCTCCAAGCGGTTCGGCATCTGGCCCCTGGTCAACGGGACGGTCCTGGTAGCAACGGGCGCGATGATGGTGGCCTTACCACTGGGTCTGCTGGCGGCCATCTTTATGAGCGAGTTCGCCAATGAGCGGGTGCGCCGCATCCTTAAACCCTTCCTGGAAGTTTTGGCAGGCGTCCCGACCGTTGTCTACGGTTACTTCGCCCTCACCTTCATCACGCCCATCCTGCGTGCCATCTTCCCGCAGACCCAAATCTTCAACGCGGCCAGCGCCGCTATCGCGATGGGTTTCATGATTTTGCCGATGGTCGCTTCCCTCTCGGAGGATGCCCTCTATGCAGTCCCCAACTCGCTGCGGGAGGCAGCGTACGCTCTGGGCGCCACCCGCTGGGAAGTGGCGACGCAGGTCGTCGTTCCGGCGGCCCTTTCGGGCATCGCGGCGGCCTTCATCCTGGCCATCTCCCGGGCCGTCGGCGAGACGATGATCGTCGCCATCGCCGCCGGGCAGCAACCCAAACTGACCCTCAACCCGCTGGAATCCATTGAGACGATGACGGCCTACATCGTCCAGGTGAGCCTGGGCGACACCCCCCACGGCACGCTGGAGTATCAGACCATCTTCGCCGTGGGGATGATGCTGTTCCTGATGACCCTGGGGATGAACGTCGCCAGCCACTTGCTCGCCCGGCGCTTCCGGGAGGTGTATGAATGACGACGGACCACCGACGACAGACCACGGACCACGGACGACGGACCACGCAGTACGGGGCACAGATGTTGGAGCCCAACCTGCCGCGCCGCAAGGCCATAGGGGTGGTTTGGGAGGGAGTGGCGCTCCTGGCCATTCTGCTGGGCATCGCTATGCTCCTGACCCTGCTGGTGAAGGTTTTTCTGGACGGCCTGCCCTATCTGCGGCCGCAACTCTTCACCGAGTTCCCGTCCCGCTTTCCGGATAAGGCAGGCCTGCGTTCTGCGCTCCAGGGCTCCATCTGGCTGATGGTGATGACCGCACTCCTCTCCTTTCCCCTGGGCGTAGGAGCGGGGATTTATCTGGAGGAGTTTGCGCCGAAGAACGCGCTGACCCGGTTCATTGAGATTAACGTCGCCAATCTGGCGGGGGTGCCCTCCATCATCTACGGCCTGCTGGGACTGGGGCTTTTTGTGCGCGGCCTGGGGCTGGGGCGGAGTCTGCTGGCGGGCGTCCTGACGATGACGCTGGTTATCCTGCCCATCATCATCGTCTCCACGCGCGAGGCGCTGCGGGCGGTGCCGGCCTCCATTCGCGAGGCGGCGCTGGCGCTGGGGGCCAGCCGCTGGGAGATGGTCCGCGACCACGTCCTGGTCTACAGCATGGGCGGGATTCTGACGGGGATGATTCTGGCCCTCTCCCGTGCCATCGGCGAGACGGCACCCCTCATCACCATCGGCGCGCTGACCTATATCGCCTTTGACCTGCGCGGCCCGCTGGATATTTTCACCGTTCTGCCCATCCAGATTTTCAACTGGGTCTCCATGCCACAGGCGGCCTTCCAACGCCTGGCAGCGGCGGGGATCATCGTCCTGCTGGCCCTTCTGCTGACGATGAACGCGCTGGCCATCTGGCTGCGCAATCGCCTGCAGAAGCGCTGGTAACCCGCCTCACGTTTCACGTTTCACGTTTCACGCTTCACGTTTCACGCTTCACGTTTCACGCATCACGTTTCACGGAACACAGCCTATGGAACAAATAGCCCTTGAACTCCACAACCTGCGCGTCTACTATGGCAATTTTCTGGCCATCAAAGACGTCAACCTCTCCATCCCCCGCAACCAGATCACGGCCATCATCGGCCCGTCGGGGGTGGGGAAGAGCACACTGCTGCGGGCCATCAACCGGATGAACGAACTGGTGCCGGGTTGCCGGACCGAAGGGGAGATCATCTTTGACGGGCGCAATATTTACGACCCGAAGGTAGACCCCGCTGAGATCCGGCGGCGCATCGGGATGGTCTTCCAGAAGCCCAACCCGTTCCCCAAGTCCATCTACGAAAACATTGCCTGGGGACTGCGCATCAACGGCTTCCGGGGGAATCGGGCGCAGATGGACGAGGCGGTGGAAGGGGCCCTGCGCGCGGCGGCGCTCTGGGACGAGGTCAAGGACAAACTCCACCAGAGCGGCCTTTCCCTCTCCGGCGGGCAGCAGCAGCGGCTCTGCATCGCCCGCGTCATTGCTTTGCAGCCGGAGGTCATCCTGCTGGACGAGCCGGCCTCGGCGCTGGACCCCATCGCCACCCTCAAGATTGAGGAACTGATGCGGGAACTGAAGCGGGATTACACCATCGTCATCGTCACCCACAACATGCAGCAGGCGGCCCGCGTCTCCGACTACACGGCGATGATGATGCTCACCGGCGAGGGGGAACGGTCAGGGACGGTCATTGAGTTTGACCGAACGAAGGTCATCTTCACCAACCCCCGGGATAAACGGACCGAAGACTACGTGACCGGGCGGTTTGGATAGAGGAGGTCCCGATGACCCGAAAAGCGTTTGAACAGCAAATCCGGGAACTGATGGAAAAAATGCTGGTCCTGGGGAGTATGGTGGAACAGGCCCTTATGGAATCCACGGAAGCACTCTGGAAACGGGACCTGGAGGCCTCCCGGCGCGTGGTAGAAAGGGACCGGGAGATTAACGACCGGCGCTTTGCGCTGGAGGCCCTCACCATCGGCCTCATCGCCACCCAGCAGCCGGTGGCGGGCGACCTGCGCCTGCTGGCGGCGGTGCTGGAGATTGCGGGCGAACTGGAGCGCATCGGCGATTACGCCAAGGGCATCGCCATCATCAACATCCGGATGGGCGACTCCCCTCAGCCCCCCGTGCCCGCGGAAATCGCGATGATGTCCCAGAAGGCCGCCGATATGCTCCATCGGGCCCTGCTGGCCTTTGTCAACGAGGACGCGGAGGCCGCCCGGGCCATCCCCCAGGAGGACGACGAGGTGGATGCCCTCTATCTCCGCATCTACCGGGACCTGATGGGCGCCGTGATTCGGGACCCCTCCGCGATAGAGCAGGTCAACTGGTTGCTGTGGGCCGCCCACAACCTGGAGCGGGCCGCCGACCGGGTCACCAACATCTGCGAGCGGACGGTTTACGCCGTTACCGGCGAGATGGTGGAGATGGATGTTACCTGGGACGAACTGGAGAGGGAAAACAGCGGCCTTCTCCAACCCCGCAGCCCATTTTGAGGCCTTTGATGAAAGGATTGGCGATGGAACTGGCATACACGGAGGAAACGGCCCGTCTGCGCTGCCCCGAAAGCGGAGGGGTATGGGGACGGCTATCCTGCTGGGATGTGGGCCTCTCCGCCTCCCTGCGGCTGGTTGACAGCCGCTGGCGGCGCCTGGGGAAAACGGTCGCTCATTCGGGGGATGCCGTCTTCTGGCTGGCCGCTGCGGCCGTGATGTTCTTTCTGCCGGGGACACCGACGTGGCAGGAAGTGGCCCTGCGGTTGGTCCAGGCCATCGTCGGGGCGGGCGTCGTCGCGGCCGGGCTCAAGCGGCTCATCCGCCGGCCCCGCCCGGATGGGCCGCCGGATGGGCTGTACCCCATCCACGACCACTACAGTCTCCCCTCCGGACACGCCGTCCGGGTCGCCGCCATCGCCACTGTGCTGGGCCCGCTGATCCCCGGATGGCTGATCGCCGTGTTGGCCCTCTGGGCCGCCGCTGTCGCCCTCTCGCGCGTCCTCTTGGGCGTCCACTACCTCCTGGATGTGCTCTCTGGCATTGTGCTGGGCGGGATGGTCGGGCTGGTCCTGATGCTGGTCGGCTGAACCCGTTCTTGACCTCATTCACCCCCTATGGAGAACAACTGATGGCAAGGAAACCTCTGACTCAACGCAAATGGTTCTACATCCTGGTCTACTTCCTGCTCTCTGTTATTGCCTTTTTGCCCCTCTACACGGAACATCCTTACGACCCCCGGGAAACCCAACAGGTCATTTATGAAATTCTGAGGCGAGCCGCTCTGCCGTATGTGGCCTGGGGATGGGTGTTTCACGTCCTGACGCTGGCGGTCGTCGGGCTGGCGGTCTGGAAACTACAGGTGGGAGGGCGGGCAATCGCCGCCTACTTTGGCTTGAATTACCTGGTCATCGCGGCGGTTCAAACCCACGCCGAGATTCCCATCTACGGTCTCGCTGTGCACACCGGTGCTCTGGTGGCGGACCTCCTGCTGGGCCTGCTCTGGCTGTGGGTCGCCTGGAAGGACCGTCTACAAATCTCCTTCCGCAATGCCCCTCGCTGGCGCTGGGCCCTCTTCCCCCTGGCGCTCCTGGCTTTCTGGACCCCTGCGGCATCGGACGGGACGCGCTTTGTCCCGAATTTTGACCCGCTTCTCCTGCTCACCTCCCCCGATTACGGTCTGGCCTACTGTCTGCTGACCCCCGTCTTTCTGTTTCTGCTGATTCTGGCGTACCCGAGGGTGAACCGATTGGCCCTCCACGTCACGGCTTTCAATGGATTGCTTTACGGCCTGTTCAACCTGAGCCTCTGGTCCAATCCCGATACCCTCTGGATGGGAGTGATGCACCTGCCGCTGCTGGTGCTCTCCATTGTGGCCGTGGTTATGGCGTGGAGGATGCCGGAGGGAGCCTTGCCTGAGTAAAGCGGTGTCCTTTCTTCACCGGTGGAATCCCGGGCGAATTGCCCCGGGCGCTCCATCGGGCAACCGGCCCAACTCGGAGAAAGGGGCGTTTTTGCGGTGGCCTCGCCGCCGCAAAAACGCCCCTTTCTTCCAGGGCAGTTCTCCTGAAACCCAGGTGCTCCCATCAGAAAACCGGTTTGCAAATCGTTAAAGAAAGGTTATAATGGGAACCAATGAATCACCCCAACAACCCGGACCATTACCGTTGGCTCACTCTGGCCCTCGTCGGCATCTGGTTCCTGGCCTCCCTGGTCACGCTGAACTCCAACGGCCTCTTCTTTGACGAGGGCATCTACATCACGGCCGGACTCCGGACCCTGCAGGGGCACGGCTATTCGGACCAGTACCTCACCTGGTTCGGCGGCACCCTGCTCTGGCCCGCGCTGGCCGGCATCGGTTACCGCCTCGCCGGGACCGTCGGGGCGCGGGCGCTGGCCCTGCTGGCAGTGTCGGCCGGACTGCTGGCCTTCTCGCGCGCGCGGCGCGCAACCTCTTCGGCGAACGAGCCGGATTCTGGGCCACCCTCGCCCTGGCCCTGAACGGCGCTCTCATCTCCACCGCCCGCCTGGCCGTCTACGACGGGCTGGCATGGGCCGGAATGGCCGTCAGTTTCTGGGCCCTCACCGAACTGGCGCGCCACGACCACCGAAAGTGGCTCCTTCTGGCCGTCATCGCGTATGTCCTGGGGACCCTGGCCAAGTACCCCACCGGGGTGATGCTCATCCCCCTGCTGGGCATCCTGACCATCACGCGGCCGAAGAAGGCCTCCCTGGACCTGCTCCTCTTCGGTTATCTGGGCGCGTTGACCGCCGTCATGGTCCTGCTCCCCTGGCGGGAGCAGGTGGCCATCTACTTCCAGTGGCGGCTGACCAACACCCCCTCCTTCGGCGTCACCCTCCCGATGATCGCCTTCACCGCCCTTTCCTTCAGCCTCCCCGCGCTGATTCTGGCCCCCATCGGCTGGTGGCTGAGCCGGGGGAACCGCCTCCTGGGCGCTGTCCTGCTCCTCAGCCTTTTCCTCTGGCCCGCCTACCACATCCTGCGGCACGACCCCGTGAGCATCACCAAACACCTGACCTTCGGCTACCTCTTCGCCTATCCCCTGGTGGGCGTGGCACTGGCGGCCCTCTGGGGGGCCAGAAAGGGGGAATTCCGGGCCCTGCGCCGGACAGTGACCCTCCTGCTGGTCCTGGCGCTGGCCGCGCTGGGCATCTCCCAGGCCCTTCGGGCCGACCGGGGGTGGCCTGACCTCCGCACCCCGGCCCGGTACCTGCTGGAACACGTCCGGCCCGGCGAGAAACTGCTCATCAACGAGTCCTGGCCCTTCATCGCCTACCTCTACGCCCAGGGGCGCATCCTCTCCCCCTGGGACGTCTACGACACCTACCGGGTGACCCACGGGGAACTGGAAGAAGACCTTTGCGAGGTGGACTGGTTTGTAGACGTGCGCGGGTCCTTCTCCTGGCCCCCGGAAATCCTCCAGCGGATAGAAGCGTGCGGGACCTTCCGGCCCGTCTTCTCGTCCACCAGCCGGGTGGTCAATATTGGGAGCGACCTGCGGTACGTGGAGTATCCGGTGGAAACCGTGATATGGAGTGGACAGTAGAGAGGGGGCTTGGGGGCGGCGAAGCTGCCGCCCCCACTCCCTCTTCTCCCCTTCTCCCCCGTTTCGGGAAAAGGGGGATGAGAGAGTCAAAGGCAAAAATGAAAACGAAGAACTGGTTGTTTCGGCTTGCCGGTGTGCTGTTTTTGGGAGCGACGCTCTGGTTCGTCCCCTGGCTGCTGGCCCACCTGAACGGGCAGGCCCTCTGGCTTGCCATCCCGTTCCTGCTGGCCACGCTGATGACCGTCCTCCTGACCATCGTCACCCTCATCAACGGCTGGTCGTTGGGGGTGCCTCCGGAGCGATCGGTCCCGCGCGGCCAGGAGCCCAACGTCCTGGTGGTCATCCCCACCGCCGGGGAGCCGCCGGACATGGTCTACCGGACCGCCCGCTCCGTCCTGGCGCAGGACTACCCGACGGAGCGCATCCGCCTGGTCATCAGCGACGACTCCCACCGCCCGGCGGTCCACGAAGTGGTCCGACGTCTCCAGGACGAATTCCCCGCTGCCCAGGTGGTGTACTACGAGCCGCCCCTGCGGGGAACGGCCGAACGCCGCGGGGACGCGAAGGCCGGAAACCTCAACGCCGCATTGGAGACCTGTGCGCCGGAGGGGCCGGTCCCCACCGACATCTTCGCGCTGCCGCCGGACGGCCTGACCCCGTCGGTGCTTCCCGCCCCCCCACTCCTTTCCTACTGCCAGGACGTCGCCTTCATTGAGATGCGGGACGCGGACGACGAACTGACGGACCCCTCCTTCCTCCGGCAGGCCATCGGGCAGTTGCTGGCCGACCCCCGCGTAGCCTTCGTCCAGACGGTCAAGGAGGCCGTCGTGGGGCCGGGCGACCCCTTCAACAACATGGAGCCCCTCTTCTACCGCCGGGGGATGCTGGCCCGCAACGTCACCAATTCCGTCTTCCCCTGCGGCTCCGGCCTGGTCTGGCGGCGGGAAGCCCTGGAGGACATCGGCTGGCTGCCGGTCTGGAATCTGGTGGAGGACTTCCAGTCGGGCGTGGAGGCGCTGCGGCGCGGCTGGCGCGGCATCTACCTCCCCATCGTCGGCGCCCGGGGGCAGATTTCCCCGGAGGACATCCCCAACTACTTCAAACAGCGGGGGACCTGGGCACTGGACACCGTCCGCTGGCTCTTCTGGGGCGAGAAACGGGGCCTGAACGGGCGACAGTTGCTCCACTTCCTGGAACTGGGCCTCTTTTACCTGCACAGTTTCGCCACCCTCATCTTCATACTGGCCCCCATCCTGGCCCTCACCCTGGGCATCTACCCGGTGGTCACCACGTACCCCACGACAAACTGATCGGCGCCGGCCTGCTGGGCCAGTTGGGCGTAGTGAGTGATGAACGCCCGGTAGGAGGCAAACCAGGCCGCCCACTGCGCCTCGGTGGTGAAGTAAGTCCCGATGTGCCCCCGCCACCAGCCGGTGGTCGCCTCGTCCTCCAGGTCCAGGTGCGGCTTCAGCATCACCCGGAGTCCCAAACTGTGGGCCTGACGAATGACCTGGGCCAGTTCGTCGTCGGTGGGAGTCCGCGTGCTGGTATAGTCTATGGTGGTGGACCAGGGGGTCTCCTGGTAGCCCGTCACGATAAGGGCAACCCATTCGGCCCCGGTGGAGGCCAGGAGGGAGAGGGAGTAATCCGCTTCCGGCGTGGCGTACTGCCCGGACCACCACGCCGCGAAGGAGAGGCCCTCCTGGAACGGACGGGATGCCGTTGATTCATACGTCCATGCTGAAGTCGGTCGGGCGGCAGCCAGCGTCAGTACCGCCGCACCCAGGCAGGCCAGCCTCCGGACGAAGGTTTTACCTTCCGCCAGAACACAAGTCCGCATCACATAACCCTCCTCCCGCAGGGTGACCCAATCGTACCACGTTTTTGTAGAAGAGGCAATAGGAAAATGGTCACACCGAAAGGTAGAAAAGGATTTGGTCTATCGTCGCACTCAAATGGGACTTGACACGGGGGGGGAAGTGATATAATATTGCCGGGAGGCGGTCCTATGGGCGGGTCGCGGGCGGAAGTACTGTTGTTGCTCCTCACCGGCATCGTCCTCCTCCTGATGGTGGCCATCATCGGCCTCTTCCTGCGGATGAACCAACTCCAGCGGGAAGTGCTGGCCGCGCTGGAACCCCTGCGCCCGGTCCAGCCTCCCGCCGGGCTCTCCCCTGGTACCCAAGCCCCTGCTTTCACCCTTCCCGACCTCTCCGGCCGGTCCGTCTCGCTGGAGGCGCTGGCGGGCCGGAGGGTGCTGCTGGCCTTCGCCTCTCCCCACTGCCCGGCCTGCCGGGAGATGTACCCCCACCTGCGGGCCTTCGCCGAAGAGCATCCGGATGTGGCGGTGGTGATGGTTTCTCTGGGGACTCCGGAAGAGAACCGGGCGGTTGCGGAGGAGTACGGGCTGGCTTTCCCGGTGCTGGAGGGGAACGGGGAGGTGCTGGCGTCCTACCAGGTGCCGGGGACGCCGTATTTTTATGTGGTGGGGGAGGACGGGGTCATCCTCAACGCCGGTTTCGCCAGCACGCAAGAGCAAATGGGGGCGCTGGTGAGGGGTGGGAAGTGAAAGGGGGTGGGAGTATGGAGTAGGGAGTAGGGAGTAGGGAGTAGGGAGTAGGGAGTAGGAAGAATGGGAGGAGGGCCGATCGGCCTGTTCAAAGCGATCCGATTTTGCAAAAATCGTAGGGAGGTGAACGATGAACGGCAAGTGGCTGATGCGGGTTCTCTGCGGGATGCTGGTGGTGGCGGCGGTGCTGGCGGTGGTCTCGCTGGCGTTGGTGCGGCCGGTAGGAGCGGCTCCCGGGGCTCCGCCCCAACCGATGGGATGTCCTATCACGCTCCTTTGCTATACGTACAACCGCCCCTGTGACAGTTGCATGGTTGAAGGGAAACCAGGTGCACAGGTTTGGGCTTTATATCGTCTTTTTGACCCCTGCTGGGGCTACGACAGTGGATGCACTATTCAGCGATACATTGCATGCATCCCCTGTCGGTATTGAGGAGGTCTTCTGAGCCGAGTTTAGATAGGGACCCAGAATCCCGTCTATCCCCTCGCCCGCCGCTGAAAGCGCGCGACTCACCCTGGGGCGGGCGAGGGGTACATGACATTAACCGTGATCGCCGAATAATGGATTAAGCCGCAGTATGGCATACTGTGTCAGTTGAATCCCATTTCGGGCCACCATAAATTCTGGAGCGATCCCTGAGGCCTTTGCCTCTCCCCGGAGGAGGATATGGGGAGACATCAGATTTCAGGATCTCTCTTTTTCCCCTTTGCTGTTCGCCGTTGGACCTTTCGTGCACTGCTCCTTCTTGTGGCTGTGCTGATCGTCAGCGCCGCCTTTGGGCTTCTCCTCTCCGCCTCAGAAACCACCGCTGTGCAGGTTGATGAAGACTTAGCCCAATACTGGCGCACAACGTACGACATTCTGGTGCGTCCTCCTGGGTATCGGTCTGACGTAGAAGAGAAATATGGACTGGTACGCTCCAATGCGCTGCTGGAGATTTCCGGAGGAATCTCGTTTGATCAGTATGAAACGATCAAGAATCTCCCAGGAGTAGAGATAGCGGCCCCTGTAGCAGTCTTGGGTTTCTGGAATATGAGTTTACATGTCGATATCTACCCCTTCTATCCCTTACCTCCCGGCGTTTTCGCCAATGTCTGCACTATTAAAGAGGATGAGGGAGTGCGTATTCACACGCATACCTCTACTCAATCTTTTGCGTCATCCCTTTTTGACTTCACCCACCGCCCGGATTTGTTACGCAATGAGCAAACAATCGGTTTAGGATCAGGATTGGTTTGCTCTTTTGATTATGAAGGGCTCATCGCAGCGATTGAACCCACCGAAGAAGAGGCCCTGGTAAGAATCAACCAGACCTTATCTGATGGAAATTATCTTCAAAAGGCTCCTCTGAAACCGGAACCGCTTTCAACCATTCTGGCTCAAAGTGGATTATCGGCGTCAGGGATACAAGCGATTCTGGAATCGGAACCCCATAAAGAGATTTTCCCAATTCCCCTATTGGTGAATGCCACTACCTATGTCTCTCTGACACTCTCGGGTGAAGCATGGCAATTACAGATTCCCCCAGATGCTTATAGCGTTGAGGAAATCCTTAAGAGGGGAGGCGTTCAATATGTAAGCACTCTTCCTCGTCAAAGTCTTTGGGCCCGTCAAAATGTCACTATATCCAAAGAATTGCTCTTCCTACAAATTCCTGCGACCTCGGGGTTGCCTCACCCTGAAAAGTTGGTAACTTTTTCTCCCATCCGTTATCGTCTATCTGCTTCTCCCACAAAGGTTAATGCTTTAGCGGAAGCAATTCCTGTGGACTCAACCGGTCGTCGCTTCCGCGAAAAAGTAGAGCGCCCTATCGCGCTTCGGTTACCGTACAAGTTGATCACCCAAGGCATCTTTGAGTCGGAAAAGTTGAAATACTCTACCGAAGAGTTGACTGCTGTGCCAATGGATCTTTATTTCCCTCCCACGGCAATCCTGCGGTATGATGAAAATGGCGTTCCTGTTGAGCCAAAAGTCCTGATGCCAACAACCAATGCTGACGGTTATCTCCAGCCTCCCCCTTTGGCCTTGACGACTATGGAGGCCGCAAGACTCCTCGCTGGCGACGACTGCATCAGCGCCATCCGGGTGCGGGTCGCAGGCGTAGACCGCTTCTCCCCCGAGGCCCAGTCCCGCATAGAGGCCGTCGCCGCCGAAATCGTCAACCGCACCGGCCTGGACGTGGACATCGTCGTCGGCTCCTCCCCCCGCCCCGTCCTCGTCCACATCCCCGGCACCGGCTACGTGGAGGAATACTGGGTCCAGAAGGGCGTCTCCCTTACCACCCATCGGGAGGTCCACCGGGCCAATTACCTTCTCTTCGCCGCAATGCTTTCCGTCTGCGCTCTCTTCATCTTCAACACCACCTCCACCACCGTCGCCGGCCGCATCCAGGAGTTCGGCCTCCTGAAGGCCCTGGGCTGGCGAGGGAGCGACCTGACCGCTCTGGTCCTGACCGAAGGGCTCCTCATCGGGGCTCTGGGAGGGGCATTGGGGACAGTGCTGGCGCTGGGGCTGGCGAAGGCCCTGGGGCTGGTCTTTCCCCTGGGGCGGGCATTGCTGATTCTCCCCACCGGCATCCTCCTCTGCCTGGCGGGATTTGCGCTGCCCGCCTTGCAGGCGGGCCGGGTCTCCCCGATGGTGGCGCTCCGGCAGGGGGAGCAGACCTGGAGGGGGAGGGTTCCCCGCTGGCTGGGGGTTGTGGGTCGCTCCCTTCTGCGGCGGAGGATGCGGAGCCTGCTGGTGGCAGGGGTGATCGCCGCCGGGGCCGGGATGCTGGCCCTGCTGGTGAGTTTACTGGTGGGGATGCGGGGGTATCTGGCGCTGACGTTGCTGGGGCGATACATTCTGGTGCGGGTGAGCGGGTATCACTGGGGGATGGTGGGGGTGATGATGGCGGTGGGAGCGCTGGCGACGGCGGATGTGCTGCTGGCGGGGGTGCTGGAGCGGCGGCGGGAGATCGGGGTGCTGAAGACGCTGGGCTGGCGGACGGGGGCGGTGGCGCGGCTGTTTCTGCTGGAGGGGGCGGTGCTGGGGCTGCTGGGCGGGCTGGCGGGGACGGCGTTGGGGCTGGCGGTCTATCTGGGGCTGTACCGGAGTCTGGGGATAGGGCTGCTGTGGGCGGTTCTGGCCGGGCTGGGGGTGCCGACCCTGGTGGGGGTACTGGCGGCGGCCTACCCGGCGCGGGTGGCGGCGGCGGTGGCGCCGGCAGAGGCGGTGAGGGGAGAATGACAGGGAGCAGAGGAGCAGGGGGGCAGGGGAGCGGAGGAGCAGAGGAGGTGGGGAGCAGAGGAGCAGGAGGTGGGTGTGATACTTTCCGGCGCTGAGCGTATGATTGTATAGGGACTTGACACGGGGTGGCGGAGGAGTATGGGCTGGCTTTCCCGGTGCTGGAGGGGAACGGGGAGGTGCTGGCGGCCTATCGGGTGCCGGGAGTGCCATTCTTCTACGGGGTTGGGGAGGAGGGGGTCATTCTCAGTGCCGGTTTCGCCAGCACGCAGGAGCAAATGGAGGCGCTGGTGAGGGGTGGGAAGTGAAAAGGGGTGGGAGGAGTATGGAGTAGGGAGTAGGAAGTAGGGAGTAGGAAGAATAGGATAAGGGCCAGTTGGCCTGTTCAAAGCGATCCGATTTTGCAAAAATTGTAGGGAGGTGAACGATGAACGGGAAATGGCTGATGCGGGTTCTCTGCGGGATGCTGGTGGTGGCGGCGGTGCTGGCGGGGATCAGTCTCTTATCGGTAAAGGCGGGCCCTCCAGAGCCCGAGGGATATTGTGACTACTTTTCCTGCCGGCGAACTAACATACCCTGCTATTGGAACGGATACACGGGATATTATGAAATTTGCCGCTACGAACCCTATCCTGCTGCCTGTCCACGCTGTCCATCTCCATGTGAGTGGGTTCAGTGTCGCTGGTGGTAGAAATAGCCCCCTGACCCTTTGCTGAGCACCTGCAAAACTTCCTTCTCCGAGATGTCATTGCCAGCCTGAAGGGGGTGAAGCAATCTCCAAAGGCCATTTTGGAGATTATTTCGGGCGCTTCGCGCCCTCGCAATGACCCTGAGGGGAAACTGTCGACCCTCTTTTTGGGGAAACGTTTGTTCTACCCATACATAGGGGTACAGGACGTAATTGCCCCCACATTTAGCGGTGAGATGCGGGCGAGATAAGAAACTCGTATCTGATTGCCAGGCGCCAACCCCCTACATATGGGGGATAAACGCCGTTGCATCCCCATATATATTAATTCGCGAAAGTGACTTCTCCAATTGCACGAAAGGACAGGTCGAGGGGCCAGGTGATAGAGTAGAGTTCTACAGCCTGCTCTCTCCACCTGACATTTTTCCTGAGGAGTCGTTATGCTTCCTTTCGGTTATCGCTCTCTAATTCAACGGGGCATCCGTTCGTTGTTGATGCTCTTCGGTGTACTGGCAACAAGCGGTGCGTTTGGGCTCTTGCTTTCTGCTGCTGAAACGGTCCACGTCACTGTAGATGAAGAACTGGCTCACTACTGGAGGACAACTTACGACATTCTTGTCCGCCCCCCGGGTAGCCGGTCAGACACAGAGAAGAAATATGATCTAGTGCAGGCAAACCACCTCAGCGGTATCGCGGGAGGCATCACGTTTGACCAATATGAGGCCATCCGGAGCATCCCTGGTGTAGAGGTGGCTGCCCCTATTGCGATGCTCTCATGGTTGGGATTGGTTGTCATAACCTCCGGACGTGAAGGTCAACTTCCCCATCTGACCCAGCCTGGCTTCTATCGGGTGGATACCACGCTAAACGTCAATGACGGTCTGAGACAGCACAAGATTACCTTCCATGAGTACCATTACCTTCCATTGGATTCTTTCCCTCTCTCGCCAGCGGAGGCAATAGAGTTATCGGCTCGTCGGTTATATGTTATTGGTGCAGACCATGATGGATTTGCTGTTTATTTCAAATACAGGTTACCCCTCCTGCTGGCCGCTATTGACCCTGATCAGGAAGATGCACTGGTTGGACTCAGCCGTTCCCTCATTTATGGCTCGTACTTTTCCTCAAGGACTGCTACCCGCATTTTCTCTGGCCACCTGGAAAAAGGGGAAAACATCCACAGCCTGTATATCCCTGTTCTGGTCAACATCCATAGTTATACCCAGATGGGGGTAGAGGTATCAGTATACCGTTTACCCCTTCGGCCAGATAATGCCACTTTTCAGAGCATCCTGGAAGAGGGCGGAGCCCTGTATCTGGATACCGTTTCTCCGTCCGAGGTGGTTGGCCACTTTAACGCGAACCTATCAGGAGAAGAGATTTTTCACGAGGTAGGAAGGGGGCAGATTCTGATCCTGCAACCGTGGACCGAATCCTATCCGGGGGGCACAATTGTGCCTGCTGCTGACATGGCTCTGTCAGTATTGCCTCGGTATGAAGTAATGGAGGCATCCTGGGCAGCTCAGAGCCTCGCGCTCAAAGTACAACCCCAGGGATGGGTTTCCGCACCAGAGGGCGCAGAACTCTCTCCGCCGGAAATCCGTTTTCGGAATCTTGTGACCCGGAAACTGGCGGGAGTACAAGAGGGGGAATGGGTACAAATTATCGGAGAGGTTGTCGGGAGTGTTGACATAGGAGCGCTTCCAGGGGTTGAGGGACCGGTTTATGTTCCGCTGGAGACTTATTATCCTCCTCTGGTCACCCTTCAGTACGACGAAGAAAGCCGCCCTGTGGACCCGGCAATTGTTATCCACCCTACGTTAAACCCGGAGGGCTATATCCAGCATCCGCCATTGCTTTTGACGACTCTGGAAGCGGCCAAGCTCTTTAACCCGATAGACCCCATCAGCGCAATCCGGATACGAGTTGGGGGCATTGACCGTTACAGTCCCGAGGCGCAGGCCAGGATAGAGGCCATTGCTGGCGAGATAGTCGCCCGCACCGGTCTGGAGGTAGATGTAGTGGTCGGTTCTTCCCCACAACAAGTGCTGGTGTACATCCCCGGCTTAGGTTATGTGGAGGAGCAGTGGATTCAGAAAGGAGTAAATTTGAAGATTACCCGCGAGGTCAAACGAGCCAACGTAGTGCTTTTCGGAGTGATGCTGGTCTCTTGTGGCCTTTATATCCTGAACACCACCCTTGTAAGCGCTATGGGGCGCCGGCGGGAGGTGGCTTTGCAAAAGGCGCTGGGTTGGCGTTCGCTTACGGTTTTCTATACTTTAATGAGTGAGGCCGCTATCGTTGGGCTGGCCGCGGGCGTGATAGGGCTATCGCTGGCGATAGGAATCGCTGCCATAACAGGGTGGCAGTTACCGCTGGCGAATGCTGTGTTGATCCTGCCACTGGGGCTGGGGTTGTGTTTAATAGGAGCGATGATGCCGGCCATCTGGGCTGCGCACACACCACCGGTGGTCATCCTGCAAAGGAATGGGGTAAGCAGTGGCGCGCTGACCGTCAGTCTGCCATGTTTGGGTATCCACGTTTTACGCGGATTGTGGCGCCGCCGAACGCAGGTGAGCCTGACATTGTTGACGATGGCCGCCTCGGCTGGGCTGCTCACCCTGTTTGGGACAGCTACCCTGGGGATGCGCGGCTATCTGAGCGGCACCTTGCTGGGAGAGTACCTGTTGTTGCGGATAGAGGGGTATCACTACGGGATGGTGATGGTGGTCTTTATCGTGGCGGCCCTCGCTATGACCGATGTAATGATCCTGGAAACTTTGGAGCGGAGGCGGGAGATTGGGGTGCTGAAGGCGCTGGGCTGGCGGACGGGGGCGGTGGCGCGGCTGTTTCTGTTGGAGGGGGCGGTGCTGGGGCTGCTGGGCGGGCTGGCGGGGACGGCGTTGGGGCTGGCGGTCTACCTGGGGTTGTACCGGAGTGTGGGGGCGGGGCTGCTGTGGGCAGTGCTGGCCGGGCTGGGGGTGCCGACCCTGGTGGGGGTGCTGGCGGCGGCCTATCCGGCGCGGGTGGCGGCGGCGGTGGCGCCAGCGGAGGCGGTGAGGGGAGAATGACAGGGAGCAGGGAGCAGGTCGCAGAGAGCAGGGGAGCGGAGGAGCGGAGGGGCAGAGGAGCAAGGGAGCGGGGGAGCAGAGGGGCGGGGGAGTGGGGTGTGATACTTTCCGGTGTTGAGCGTATAATTGTATAGGACTTGATACGGGGGGAGAGAATGTAGTATAATATCACCAGGAGGCGATCCTATGGGCGGGTCGCGGACGGAAGTGCTGTTGTTGCTTCTCACCGGCATCGTCCTCTTCCTGATGGTGGCCATCATCGGCCTCTTCCTGCGGATGAACCAACTCCAGCGGGAAGTGCTGGCCGCGCTGGAACCCCTGCGCCCGGCCCAGCCTCCCGCCGGTCTCTCCCCTGGTACCCAAGCCCCTGCCTTTACCCTCCCTGACCTCTCCGGCCGGTCCGTCTCGCTGGAGGCGCTGGCGGGCCGGAGGGTGCTGCTGGCCTTCGCCTCTCCCCACTGCCCGGCCTGCCGGGAGATGTATCCCCACCTGCGGGCCTTCGCCGAAGAGCATCCGGAGGTGGCAGTGGTGATGATTTCCCTGGGGACACCGGAGGAGAACCGGGCGGTGGCGGAGGAGTATGGGCTGGCTTTCCCGGTGCTGGAGGGGAGCGGGGAGGTGCTGACGGCCTATCGGATGCCGGGAGTGCCATTCTTCTACGGGGTTGGGGAGGACGGGGTCATTCTCAGTGCCGGTTTCGCCAGCACGCAGGAGCAAATGGAGGCGCTGGTGAGGGGTGGGAAGTGAAAGGGGGTGGGAGTATGGAGTATGGAGTATGGAGTATGGAGTAGGGAGTAGGGAGTAGGGAGTAGGGAGTAGGAAGAATGGGAGGAGGGCCGATCGGCCTGTTCAAAGCGATCCGATTTTGCAAAAATCGTAGGGAGGTGAACGATGAACGGCAAGTGGCTGATGCGGGTTCTCTGCGGGATGCTGGTGGTGGCGGCGGTGCTGGCGGTAGCCTCGCTGGCAATGGTGCGGCCGGTGGGAGCGGCCCCTGGAACCCCGCCTGGTAGAGGCGCACAGCCGATGGGGTGTCCTATTACTTGGGAAGAGAAGAGAACAGACCCCTGCGGATCCTGCGACTGGTTTAAACAGACGGTTCGCTATTTCTGGTGCTATGTGGACCCTTGTTATGGCACCCCTCAGCGGTGTATAGAACACAAGAATGAGTGCGTATGGTGCTGGCGGTAAATCTTTGCCGATAACGGTCTGAGCCTCATCGGATAGCAGCGCAACTGTTCAGCCACTGCAGCAGGAGGGGGGAAGAGGATTCAGTGGTCGGCTACGCCTACCACTGAATCCTTTCCCTCGCTCTTAGTAACTCGCAGACGAAGCACCTTCCTATGTGACCCTTCACTGCCCACATCCAATAAATTCGTTAGGGGGTACCCATGCTGAGATGGCTGTCGCGAGCCCTTAGGAATATCTCCGGAGTTGCTCTGGGTGCAGGTCTCCTAATTCTCAGCGCGAGTTTGTTGCTTATCATAGCGTTTTCCGAAGCCACCTACATTAAGGCGGATGAGTTGCTGGTTTCTTACTGGCGCACGGCCTACGATATTCTGGTTCGCCCCCCTCAAAGCCGCACACTAATTGAGAAAAAGTACGATTTAGTAGAAGGCAACTTTCTGACTGTTTTAGCCGGCGGAATCTCTCTTGAGCAATACAGAACCATCCAACGCATACCAGGGGTAGAAACCGCAGCCCCAGTGGCTGTTCTGGGGTATTTTATGGCACCAATTGCTGGATCTCGCGGTGGGGTAGAGATACCATGCTCCACAGGGTTGTTCGCTTTAGATCAAGAGGTCATTGTGGATGAGGGTGCCCGACTGGTTAAAATCCCGAATCGGTTTTACGCGTTTTGCCAGGACCTTTCACCAATATACCCTGAAATACCTGGTGTTGTAGGAGGTGGAAAAGTCATTGGTACAAGCTATGGGTTTATCCCTTTGATAGTGGCTGCTATAGATCCTGCACAGGAGGCATCTTTGGTACACCTGGATCAGACAATTGTGCGGGGTAGTTATATAGCAGATAAGGAAGCGATAGTACGTACAGTCCTCGCCTCCGACGGGAAGACCCGGCAAATGGTTTCCATTCCTGCCCTGATTCACACGGATCCATATGTCCATTTTACGTCCACAGTCCGAATAAGCCGTGTGCTGATGCCCTCCGGGGAACCATCTGATCCCGATAAAGTGCTGGCATTTCTTCACCAGTGCGAAAAGATGTCAAGCAAATGCCTGGACGATCTCCCAGTTGCTCAGGTTCTTGAGAGTACTGTAGATAGCCAGGAGGCGTATCCCCTGCTGATACGTTGGTTGGAAGGGAACGGTTCGCCCCTTTTCCAATTTTTGGACTTTCGGCCAAGCCCCAGATTTTACAGAGAAATCGCTTCGCCCTCCGGTTATCACGGCCTCACTTTAGAGCGCCTCTTCATAGCCCAGGGTTATAATGCAATCCCCCCGGAGATGTTGGTCTCTATTCAGGTTTACGGAGTGTTTGATATGGAACGCATTTCTCGACCCGGAGATAAAAATTGGGTTCCTTTAGGCATCTATTTTCCCCAAAAGGGAGTTCTGAGGTACAACGCCGAAGGGAAGCCAGTAGAACCGGTTCCCGTTTTGCCTTCCATCAGGGTAGAATCGCAATCTCCTCTTCCTCCATTGCTGCTTACCACTTTGAATGCAGCACGATTGATCGCTGGCGACGACTGCATCAGTGCCATCCGGGTCCGCGTTGGCGGCATAGACAAACTCACCCCCCAGGCCCAGCGCAAAATAGAGGCCATCGCCTCCGAAATCCACCGCCGCACCGGCCTGGACGTGGACATCATGGTCGGCTCCTCCCCCCGCGATGTCCTTGTTCTCAGGCGGAGTGACGTTGTAGAATCCATGGTGGGGATCCCTGACTTGGGCTACGTGGAGGAGCAGTGGGTCCAGAAAAACGTCACCCTCTCCTACCACCGCCGCATCCAGTCCGGCCACATCCTTCTCATCGTCGCCCTCCTGATCACCGGCGGGCTCTTCGCCGCCGATATGGCCTGGGCCGACCTCCTGGCCCGCCAGCCCGTCCTGGCCCTCCAGAAGGCCCTCGGCTGGCGCTCCACCACCCTGATGGGGCACGTCCTGCGGCGGGCCCTCCTGCTCGGCACCGGGGCTGGCCTGAGCGGCACCGCCCTGGCCGTCGGGGCCCTTGCCCTGGCCCGCCAGCCCCTCCCTTCCCTCCCCTGGCTGGCAGGTGTCCCTCTGCTGGTGACCGCCCTCTCGCTGCTGGGGAGTCTCTACCCGGCCCTGCAGGCGGCGCAGGTGCCGCCGATCCCGCTGCTGCGGATGGCGGGGCTGCGCCATCGGCCAGGGCGGGAGCGGGTGCGGGGTCGCTCCGGCGGGGTTCTGCTCTCCGCCCGGTATGCGCTGCGGGGAGTGGTTCGGCGGTGGAGCCGGAGTCTGCTGGCGGGGATGACGGCGGCCCTCTCGGCGGGGCTGCTGGTGCTGCTGGTGGGGGTGGTGGTGGACCGGGCGGGGTATCTGAGCGGGACGTTGCTGGGGGAGTACATTCTGGTGCAGGTGGAGGGGTATCATTGGTGGCTGGTGGGGGTGGGGATGGCGCTGGCGGCGGCGGGGATGGGGAACTCGCTGCTGGCGGGGGTGCTGGAGCGGCGGCGGGAGATCGGGGTGCTGAAGGCGCTGGGGTGGCGGACGGGGGCAGTGGCGCGGCTGTTTCTGCTGGAGGGGGCGGTGCTGGGGCTGCTGGGCGGGCTGGTGGGGACGGCGTTGGGGCTGGCGGTCTACCTGGGGTTGTACCGGAGTGTGGGGGCGGGGCTGCTGTGGGCGGTGCTGGCCGGGCTGGGGGTGCCGACGCTGGTGGGGGTGCTGGCGGCGGCCTATCCGGCGCGGGTGGCGGCGGCGGTGGCGCCAGCGGAAGCGGTGAGGGGAGAATGACAGGGAGCAGGTCGCAGGGAGCAGGGGAGCAGGAGGCGGAGGAGCAGGGGAGCAGGGGGGCGGAGGAGTGGGGAAGCAGAGGGGCGGAGGAGCGGGGGAGCAGAGGGGCGGAAGGGCGGGGTGTGATGCTTTCCGGCGTTGAGCGTATAATTGTATAGGGACTTTACACCCATGGTTCGCTCATTTTTTGAGGCAGTTTCTCAAATTTGCACTCCCCATATGTATAGGTTTCCAGACTGCTAATCACCATATATGGGCAGGCATCGGAATCGCCTCAGCGACCAAGTTGGGGTACCCATTGCCAGGTTGCCAGGAATGGGGCAAAATGACTTGGTCACCCCCATATTTGGGGGGTATTGTTGGAAACTTGCTCAAAAATAAGCGAACCGTGGGTAAATATAAACCAGATTCCCAAAAACGCAAACCGCCGGAGCAGTCACTCAAGGACACCGTCCGGGTGTGATGTGATACTTTCCCGCGTTCGGCGTATAATATTACAAAGGGGCCTGACATCGTTATTTCCCCTTCAGTCCGTTGACGGAAGGGAGGGCAATATGGTTGCTTGCCTCCTGCGCTTCATGTTTCGCCGCTGGACCCGTCCGGCCCTTTTGGGATTGGGCCTTCTGCTGGTTACTGCCGGAGTCATTCTGACTGCCACCGTTTCCCGGTCGGTCGTTGTCGTGGTGGAGGAGGACATCTCCCGCTTCTGGCGTACCACCTACGACATTCTGGTCCGCCCCCCGGGCACCCGCAACCCGATTGAGGAAAAGTACAGCCTGGTGGAGGCCAATTTCACCTCCGGCCTCTCCGGCGGCATCTCCTTTGAGCAGTACCGGGCCATCCGCGAGATTCCGGACGTAGAGGTGGCCGCTCCGATCACTGTTCTGGGGTACATCCCGACAGCGATAGATTCCACCACCCAGACGCCCCCCGCCCCGGGCGTGTATTTTCTGGAGGGGTCCCTCGTTGTGGACGAGGGTCACCGTCTCTGGGAAGATACCTCCGGGATGTACGTCTATGCAGGCCCGATTCCCCCCGATGTACCCCGCTGGAAGCCGGGCGAACCCCAGCCGTTTCCGGGCCTCTTTTACGATGACACGGCTAGGTATATTAACGCCCATCCTCTGGTGTACCTTCTGCTGGCGGCGATAGACCCGGAGCAGGAGGCCGCACTGGTCGGACTGGACCGGGCTCTCTTGCAGGGAGAGTACCTGACTGGCCAGGAGCGTATGGTTGTCACCCACGAAGACACCACCGGCTGGCCCCCTGAACTTCGGGTCACCAATCCGCTGACCCATGTCAAGAACGTTCCCGTTCTGATCAATGCCACACCGTATGTCCACTTTACCTCCACCCTCCGGATGTCCCGCCTCGTTCTCCCCGAAGATGCCCGGGACCTGAAGACCATTCTGGAACGGGGCGGTGCGGACTATTTGAAGACGTTCACCGAATGGGAGGTTCTGGAAGAAGACACCGTAGATAGCCAGACCGCGTACCGCCAGATGATAGAGAACATTTTCCATCCCCAGGGCACCATCAGTGAGCACACCTTGGACGAGTACCGGCGACCCGGCCCGCGCGTTTACCGACAAATCTCACCGCCCTTTCCGCATCCGGAACCCGTTCTGGAACTGGTCCACCCGGAACCCTGGCAGGGGAACAGGAACATCACACGCACGGTGGTGTTTTCCCTTCAGCCCAAAGGGGTCTTTGACATCACGGGCATCCCCCGCCCGGCGGAGGTCAGCCAGGTGCCGCTGGAGACCTACTTCCCGCCGGAGGCTATCCTGCGGTACGACGAGGACGGCCGGCCAGTCCCGCCCACTCCTCTGCGGCCGACGCTGATCCCGGACCGGTACATGCCCAGCCCGCCTCTGTTGCTGACCACAATAGAGGCAGCCCGGATTCTCGCCGGGGAGGAGTGCATCGGCGCCATCCGTGTCCGGGTGCGGGGGATTGATCAACTCACCCCGGAGGCGCAGCGGAAAATCGCTGCCGTCGCTGCCGAGATCCGCCGCCGGACCGGGCTGGAGGTGGATATTATGGTCGGCTCATCGCCGACCCGAATTCTGGTCCGTGTACCCGGCATCGGCTACGTGGAGGAGCCCTGGATTCGTAAGGGGGTGGCCTTTGCCTACCGCCAGCGGGTGCACAGTGGACATCTGCTGCTTCTGGCCTCCCTCTTCGTCATCGGTGGGGTCTTTGTGCTGGACCTGGCCTGGGCAGATTTTCTGGCCCGCCGCAGGACGGTGGCCCTGGAGAAGGCAGTGGGCTGGCGGTCGTCCACCGTCCTGGGGCAGATGCTGCTCCAGGCCCTGCTGGTCGGGCTGGCGGGGGCCATCCTGGGGGCCCTGGTGGCCTGGGGGCTCATCGGCCTGCTGGGTTGGGAACTGCCGGACCTGACGGTCCTGGTAGTCGTCCCGACCATCGCGGTGGGCATTGGCCTGGCAGGCAGTGCCTATCCCGCGTGGGCGGCGGCGCAGGTGCTCCCTGACCCGCTCCTGCGGGAGCGGGAGACTCCCCTGGCAGGTCGCCTGCCAGTTCAGGCGGTGGGGCTGGCCCGATATAGCGCGCACGGCCTGGCCCGCCGCCGCACACGGACCCTTCTGAGCCTGCTGGCCGCTGCCCTCTCTACGGCGCTCCTGGTGCTCCTTCTGGGTGTGCTGGTGGACCGCCACAGTTATCTCTCGGGGACATTGTTGGGCGAGTACATCCTGGTCCACGTGGAGAGTTATCACTACGCCCTGCTCGTCATCAGTTTTGTCCTGGCGGCCATCTCCTTCGCCGAGCACCTGCTGGCGGGGGTGCTGGAGCGGCAGCGGGAAATTGGGGTGCTGAAGGCGCTGGGCTGGCGGACGGGGGCGGTGGCGCGGCTGTTTCTGCTGGAGGGGGCGGTGCTGGGGCTGCTGGGCGGGCTGGCGGGGACGGCGTTGGGGCTGGCGGTCTACCTGGGGTTGTACCGGAGTGTGGGGGCGGGGCTGCTGTGGGCGGTGCTGGCCGGGCTGGGGGTGCCGACGCTGGTGGGGGTGCTGGCGGCGGCCTACCCGGCGCGGGTGGCGGCGGCGGTGGCGCCGGCGGAGGCGGTGAGGGGAGAATGACAGGGAGCAGGTCGCAGGGAGCAGGGGGGCGGAGGAGCGGGGGAGCAGAGGGGCAGGGGAGCGGGGGAGCAGAGGGGCAGAGGGGCAGGGGAGCGGGGGAGCAGGGGAGCAGAGGAGCGAGGGAGCAGGGGGGCAGAGGAGCGGGGGAGCAGAGGGGCAGGGGAGCAGAGGAGCGAGGGAGCAGGGGGGCAGGGGACAGAGATCGTGGGACACGAAACACGAAATACGGCGCACGACTCACGTTTCACGTTTCACGTTTCACGCTTCACGTTTCACGTTTCACGTTTCACGCTTCACGTTTCACGTTTCACGCCATCGGCGGCATTTCGGAGGCGCGATGATTGTGACGGAGAATCTGACCAAAATCTACACCGACGGCGCGCCGGTGCGGGCGCTGGACGGGGTGACGCTGGAAATCGGGGCCGGGGAGTTTGTCGCCATTACCGGACCCTCCGGCAGCGGCAAGTCTACCCTGCTCAACCTCATCGGCACGCTGGACCGGCCCACCTCCGGGCGGGTGGTGGTGGACGGGGTGGACGTGGGCACCCTGCGGGGCAATGCGCTGGCGGACTTCCGACGAGAGCACATCGGCTTCGTCTTCCAGATGTTCCACCTGGTGCCCACGCTGACCGCGCTGGAGAATGTGATGCTCCCCCTGATCCCCTACCGGCGCGGGCTGAAGTTCCGCCTGGAGGAGCGGGCACAGGAGTTACTGGAGGCGGTGGGCCTGGGGGACCGGCTCCATCACCTGCCGGGGCAACTCTCCGGCGGGGAACAGCAGCGCGTTGCCATCGCCCGGGCCCTCATCAACACCCCGAAAGTCATCCTGGCCGACGAGCCCACAGGGAACCTGGATAGCCGGGCCGGCACCGAGATTGTCGCTCTCCTGCGGCAACTGAACCGGGAGCGGGGGGTGACAGTTCTCGTGGCGACCCACAACGAGGCCGTTGCCCAGGCCGCAGACCGGACGATTCGCCTGCGGGACGGGCGGGTGGTATAGGTTGGCGTAACGCAGGCCTGATGGCCTGCGCTGCGTTCTACTCCCCCACCGGCAGGGCCACGTAGAACGTGCTCCCCTGTCCCTCTGTGCTCTCCGCCCAGATGCGCCCGCCGTGGGCCAGGACGATGTGCCTGGCGATGGCCAGGCCCAGCCCCGCGCCGCCTGACCGGCTTCCCCGGGGCTTGTAGAACCGCTCAAAGATGCGGGACAGGTCCTCCGGGGCAATCCCCACCCCGGTATCCCGCACCGAGATGACCACCTCCTCCCCCACCTGTTCGGCCCGCACCGTCACTCCACCGGACGGGGTGAACTGGATGGCGTTGTGGACCAGATTGGCGACCACCCGCCGCATCCCGTCCACGTCCGCCAGAACGGGGGGCAGGTCGGGGTCCAGGCGGACCTCCAGAGAGAGGCCGGACCGCTCCGCCAGCGGGCGCAGGTCCTCCACCGGCGGCCGGACGATGTCGGCCACCGCCACACGCGCCATCTCCAGCGGCGCGCGCCCCGACTCTATGCGCGCCAGTTCCAGCAGTTCCCCCACCAGTCGGTCCAGCCGGTCCACCTCCCCCTCCATCCGCTCCAGGAACCGACGGGCGGCCTGGGGGTCTTCCAGCGCGCCTTCCTGCAGCGTCTCCACCAGGGCCTTCAGCGTCGCCAGGGGCGTCCGCAGTTCGTGGGAGACGTTGGCGACGAAGTCCCGCCGCACCGTCTCCAACTCCCGCACGCGCGTCAGGTCCTGCAGGAGCACCAGCGCCGCGCCCTCCTCCCCCTCCAGCGGCGTGACGACGGCGTGGAAGACGGGCCGACGGGGTCCCATCTCTATCAGGCCGACCCCCTCCTGCCCGCGCTCCCGGCACTCCTCCCACAGCCCGACCAGGCGGTGGTCCCACGCGACCTGGACAAACGAACGGCCCAGCGCCTCCTGGGGGGAGACGCCCAGCATCCGGGCGGCGGCGGGGTTGATCAGGCGCACCCGTCCCTCCCGGTCGGTGATGAGGACGCCATCGGTCATCCGCTCCAGCAGGCCCGAGAGGCGCGCCTGTTCCTCCCGAAGGGCCCGGATGGTCTCCCGCAGGCGGTCCGCCATCTGGTTGTAGGCGCGGGCCAGGTCGCCCAGTTCGTCGTCGGTTCGGGGGAGGACGCGCGCGTCCAGGTCGCCCGCCGTCAGCCGCCCCAGCGCGTCGGAAAGGTCCTGGATCGCCCCGATGGTGGGGGCCAGCCGGAGGAAGACCATAAGTCCGACCAGGCCCAGAAAGAGGACGGCCATCAGCCCGACCGTCCGCTGAAGGCGGGCCACGTTCGCCTGGACCTGCCGGAGGGGCAGGGCCACCCGCGCGATGCCCACGACGCGCCCCCCGGCCTCCACCGGCACCGCCGCGTACATCATCTCGTAGCCCACGGTGTGGCTGAAACGGATGGCGACCCCCCGGCCCTCCGCCAGGGCCTGCTGGACCTCGGGCCGGCTCAGGTGGTTTTCCATCTGCGTCCGGTCCTCGTGGGACTCCCCCCAAACGGTGCCGTCAGGGCCGATAAGGGTGACCCGGGCGTCCAGCAGGGCCGCGTAGCGGTGGGCCTCCGCGTCCAGCAACTCCTCGGGCGGGCCGGAGGCCATCGCCGGAGCCAGCGCGTCCCTGATGAGACGGGCCTCCATCGTCAACTGCTCTTCCAGATGGCCCAGGTAGGTGCGCCGGACCATCGCGGAGAGGCCCAGAGCCAGGACGACCATCGCCAGTAGGATGGCCAGTTCCACCAGGGCCAGCAATCGCCAGCGGAGACTGCGGAATCGTTTCATCTTACCCCTCAAACCGGTACCCAATACCCCGGACGGTCACGATGCGGGTGGGGTTGGCGGGGTCGTCCTCCAGTTTCTCCCGCAGCCAGCGGATGTGGACGTCTACGGTGCGGCTGCCACCGACGAAATCCCACCCCCACACCCGCTCCAGAATGAGGTCGCGGGAGAGGACCATCCCCCGGTGGCGGGCCAGGAAGAGGACCAGGTCGTACTCCTTCGGTTTCAGGGGGACCTCCTCGCCCCGCAGGTAGACCCTCCGGCTGGCCGCGTCTATGGTCAGGTCGCCGAAGGCCAGGCGTTCCCGCCCCTCAGCCTGCTCCGCGGCCAGTTCCTCCCGCAGCATCCGCTCCCGGCGCAGGAGGGCCCGGACCCGCGCCAGGAGTTCCCGCATGCTGAAGGGCTTGGTCACGTAGTCGTCCGCCCCCACCTCCAGCCCGACGACCTTGTCCACCTCGTCGGTGCGGGCAGTGAGCATCAGGATGGGGACGGTCGTCTCCCGCCGCAGGATCCGGCAGACCTCAAAGCCGTCTATGCCGGGGAGCATGATGTCCAGGATGACCAGGTCCGGGCGCTCCCGACGGGCCGTCTCCACGGCCTGCCAGCCGTCGGCAGCCGTCACGACCCGGTAGCCCTCCCGCTTCAGGTTGTACTCCAGCGTCTCCAGGAGGACCGGTTCGTCCTCTACGACCAGGATGGTGTCCATCGTGAAACGTGAAACGTGAAGCGTGAAACGTGAAACGCGAAACGCGGGTTTAAATCAACCTTACGCGCTCTTCAGTGAGGGAGCGGGCCTCCTCCAGCGCGGTCGGGCGGATGGTGATGGGGAAGCGGCCGTGCAGGGGGCTCAGCCGGGCCCCCAGGGCGCTGGCCCCCCAGAAGAGCCAGGCCAGCGGCCGCACAAATCCGGTCAGGTTCACCGCCCGCCGGACCTCCGTCAGCGTCTCCTCGTCCCACCCGCCGAAGAGGGCATAGAAGAAGGCAAAGAGCGGGAAGGAGGGGAGGATGCCGATGAAGAAGATGAGCACACTGGTGATCTGATCGCCCTGCCAGATGAGGCCGGTGAGCCAGCGCAAGACCAGGTAGTGGGCCGTCCCTGCCAGAAGCGGCGCCCCCAGCGACTGCCAGAAGTAGAACCGCTGGGGGAAGCAGAGGCGATGGTTCACAAAGTAGGCGACAATGTCCTTCGTCAGCAGGCCCACGAAGTAGGCGAAGATGAGGGCGTTGATCTGGTAGCGCCGCAGCAGGATGAGGGCCAGGACGATACGGATGACCTGCTCCCCCGCCACCAGGATGGACTTCAGGTAGGGGCGGTTGGCGCCCAACTGGACGTTATCCCCCACCCACGACGGGTACTGGATGGCGCCCCAGATGATGAGGGGGATGGCGTACGCGGCGGCGCGGACGAATTCCGGTCCTGTCGCGCCCAGGATGAAGCGGTCGGCGACGGCCAGCAGGACCGCGCCGATGAAAGCGCTCATAATGCCACCCCACTTGTAGGCCATCACCGAGTAGTACTGGCTCAGCACTTTCCGGGCGTGGGAGATGGCCTCGGAGATGGAGGACATCAGGTTGGCGTACAGGGTGTTCAGGACGTTATAGGAGAAGATGAAGTTCTGCGCCAGGGTCCAGTTCCCCCAGACCTCGTTGTAGTTGACCAGCCGGGTCTGGGTGATGAGGATTTCCAGCGCCTGGCCCGCGGCCCAGGCGATGGACCCCAGCATCTCAAAGACGCCGAAGCGGAAGGACTCTTTGACGATGGCCCAGTCAAAGTGGGCCAGAAAGAGGAGACGGGCGTTGTAGCCCAGCCGTCGGTAGAGCCAAAGGCCCACCAGGAAAGAGAGGAGTTCCGCCGCGTAGGCGGCCATCCCCATCCCCAGGACACCGCCCATCGGCCCGCCGAAGATGGGGTTGGCCGCGCCCCAGCGCACCATCAGTGTGACCAGCACTGGCTGGGTGAGCATCGGGAAGATGAGGGCCAGGGCAATATCCAGCATCTGGGCATAGTCAAACCGCTGCCAGCCCATCAGCCCGTGCCGCATCACCTGGTAGAAGCCAGGAATCTGGATACAGGTGTGGATGATGATGCTCCAGGTGTAGAGCGCGTACGGAGTGCGGGGGAGGAGGGTGCCGGCCACCGCCGTCACCACAGCCACCTGCAGCGCGCCGGAGAGGGCCTGCCACCAGACGAAGACCTGCCCGTACTGAATGGCCCGCCGGGGGTCATGGACTCGGTACTGGGAGAAGAACTTGATAAAGGCGGCGCTGGTGCCCAGGTCAAAGAGCAACCAGAGAAAGCTGAAGAACTGGACCACCCGCCCCCAGATGCCCAGGGCCTGGGCCGAGGGGAGGATGTAGACGGGGAGGACCAGGTTCTGGTAGATGATGAGAGGGACGAAGAGCACCAGCCCCATCATCAGTGCGACGAAGAAGCCCGCCAGGGGGCGGTGGAAACCGACGTCCTCCCAGGCCGTCCCGGCCTCGCGGGTGGCGAAGTCCTGCCGGTCGGCCACCAGCACGTCCAGGGCCTCCGGGTGGGCGCGGCTGTAGCGCCGGACGGCCCAGAAAACGGCCACTGCCAGGGCCAGCATCCCCGCCAGCAGGAGGTAGAGGACGAGCCGGTCCCGCTCGTGGGGCACGGGGGAGGCCGGGTAGTCCGCAAACGGGAGAGGCGTCCGGCCCCCGGCGCGCAGGGTCAGATGATAGACGAAGTAGTTGAAGTACGCCCAACTCTGGAACTGGGGGTTGGCCTCGTCCAGAAAGGCGTTGAAGACGTACGCCCGTCCGTCCAGGGCCGACCAGAGGACCCAGGAGCCGTCCTCAAAGCCCACCACCAGCGGGGTCAGCGCCGAGAACGGGGTGGTCACCCCGTAGCGCTGGCGGACCTGCGGCGCGCTGGTCCAGACGATCTCGCTCAGCACGGGGTCGGCGACCCCCTCCACCGCGACCAGGCTGAGGGGCTCCTCCCGTGCCTCCAGCGCCACCGGAAAGCCCAGCAGGGTGGAGACCTCATCGGCGGTCAGGTCCGGGCCCAGGATGAGCACCAGGCCTGCCCCCTCCCGGACGCGGGCCGCCAGCCCCTCCGGGTCGGGAATGGCGCCGTTGAGGACCAGGACGTCGGCCTGGGCGGGGTCGGGGACCAGGCGGATGTCGGCGGCCAGGGCCAGGGCCGTCCGCACGCCGCCCTCGGGCCCGGCGTAGTAGACGGCCAGAGGCGGCGCGCCCTCTGCCAGAACGGCGGGGGCAGGAAGAGACAACAGGAGCAGGATAAGACCGATGTAGATGATACATCGTGTACGCATAGGACTCCTTTGCGGGACGCAAGAAAGATGCAGGATGCAAGAGTACAAAGGCGCTGGGTGGGCTGTAGTATAAGCGGCGGTGGTTCCCATCTCTGGGGGTATTTTATCCGAATCTCAGCAAAGGGGCAACTAAGGAAGGGGTTGGGGACGGCAGCGAAGCCGTCGCTCCCAACCCCTCGTGTAACTGTTCAGCCACACCCCTCCCCCAGCGGCTTCGCCGCTACCCCCTCCCCTAAACTTTGGCTTTTTGCCCGTAGCCCCTCTGCATAGGCCCCTGGCTGCTTCCGCAGCCCTAAAAAGAAGATTGAGTCCACTGCAAAAACTAATCGCAGAGAACGCAGAGAGCGCAGAGGTTTTCTTTAATATTGCTCTGCGTACTCTGCGGTCTCTGCGGTAAAGAGACCTTTTTGCAGTGAAGTCAAGATTATTTTTCATTGCGGCGGCTTCGCCGCCTATTAGGCAGGGCTTATCAATGCTCTAACAAATGCCCAGACAGGCCAGGCCTCGGTCTGGGCGTGCGGAGGCTGCCCTGTGTCCATCAGGAACATAACAGAAGCCTTGCTGACGAATGACGTTGAGCGCCACACAGCGGATGGCATGGAGAGGCCGGCCAACCTTTCGGGTATGATTCCGGTCTTCCTGATACGTCACGTCTAACACCCAAAACACCCCGTTTTCAATCCAGGGGGTAGATACGCCCCTGACGGCGACGGGGATCCGGTACACCCTGCAGATCGGTTCTCAACCCTTTCCCCTGATTTTGTTCGTCTCCCATCGCTGTCACCTCCTACCCTAGCGTTTGGCCCCTATTCTACTACAATGTCAGAGCGTTGATAAGCCCTGGGTTGCACACACCCAACTTGACAAGACGCGTTCCTTGGGTACACTTTGACCACTGGCTGCAGACCACAGACCACGTCCGTGGTCCGTCGTCTTGGTCCGTCGTCCATTCGCAACGAAAGGGCAAAGCCATGACCGGCGACTTCCGTTTTCCGCTGATACTGGGATACCTGCTCCCCATCGGCTTCTTTCTGCTGGGATGGGGCGGGATGGAGCCGGAGCGAGCACGGCGGGCCGCTATCCAGGGGATGGTCGCTCTGGCGCTGGCGACGGTGGGTTACTTCGCCACCGGGTTCGCTTTCCATCTGGGCGGCGCGGCTGTCTTCTCGGATCGGCCCGGACTGGACGCGCTGGATAGCATCTGGTCGCCCCTGGACCGGGTGCGGGGGCTGGGATGGGGGTTCATCGGGCTGAAGGGATTCTTTCTGGGCGGCGCGGACACCCCCCAGGCACTGGCCCTCTTCGCCGCCTATCTCCCGATGGCCGCGACGGCGGTCCTTCTGCCGGTACTGGCCCTCTTCGGACGGGCGCGGGGTGGGTGGGTGGCCCTGGTGGGGTTGCTGACCGGCGCGCTGCTCTTCCCGCTGGCCGCCTGCTGGGTCTGGGGCGGGGGATGGCTGGCCAGCATGGGTCAGACCCTGGCACGGGGCCACGGGACGGCGGACTATGCTGGCAGCGGGGTGGTCTACCTGCTGGACGGGATGATGGCCTGGGGTGCATTGACGGCATTGGGCCGCGAACCCCCGCAGGAAGGCCCTGCCGAGATGCCCCCGGCTCACTTCCCCCTGCTGGCCAACCTGGGGGCGCTTCTGATCGCGGTGGGCTGGCTGGGATGGTCGCTGAGCGCCCCCTTCCATGCCGACGGGGCTCGCCTGGACAGCGGACGGATTGCCGTTAACGGCCTTCTGGCTCTTGCCGGAGCCGCGCTGACCTCCCTCTTCTACTGCTGGCTGGCCCTGGGGCATGGTGACTCGCTGATGGTGGCGCGCGGCGCGGCCGGGGGACTGGTCGCCATCTCGGCTGGAGCGCCGTTTCTCCCCCCGTGGGCCGCGCTGGTGGTCGGCGGTGTGGCTGGACTGCTGGTCCCGCTGGGCGTCTATCTGGTGGACCGCGTTCTGCGGCTGGCCGACGCTCCGGCATCGGTGGCAACGGCGGCCCTTCCCGGACTCTGGGGGCTGTTCGCGGTGGCTCTATTTGCGGACGGACGCTGGGGGCAGGGGTGGAACGGCGTCGGCGCCGAGGTCTACCGGACGGTGATCGGGCAGGGGGTGAGCGGTTTCTTCGTTGCGCCGGGGTTTCTGGGCGACGGCCCGGGTCAGATGGTGGCCCAGGTGGTGGCGGTGGTGGCCATTGGCCTTCTGGGCTTTGCGGGGGGTTGGCTGACGATGGCCGCTGCGCGCTGGCGGCGGTGAGGCCACCGGGCAGAAAAAGAAGCGTTGATGCGGCGGTTTTGCCACCGCATCAACGCTTCTTTGTGAATTTCATTGGCATTCTTCAGTGCTCAAACAGGGAAAGGAGAACCCGTTTCGCTGTATCCTCTTCCAGGGGCCCTTCAATCCGTGCGCAAATCCTCTCATCGCAAGTCATTGCCTGAACATAGCGAATGGGGTCTTCACAGAGCGGATCCTCGCAGAGATTGCCCCTCACAATATCAATGAGATAGCCCTGCCAGGTTTCCTGATGCGGTTTCAGCACTCGTTCCTCGGGCAGGGCCTTCTCCGGCATCGTAGAGATCAGGCCGAGTGCACTGCGAGCCGGCAATTCGGCGATCGGACGGGACAGGAGATAGGCCCGAAGGGAGGGTAGCGCCTCCTGAATCTGGAATCCTCTCACCTTGAGGTCTTGCATCGTATCACTATAGTGCAGGGTCACCAGAGGCAGGCCATCTACGCTGTGAACCGTAAAGGCGGGGCCAACGGTGCCCTCCGGGAGATAGGTGGGCAAACGGAGTTCTGGAAAACGAGTCTGTGCTTCTCTCTCTGTCACCAGGGGGGCAGGAACAGGAGGGCGATCTATTGTCCCACCTACCAGTAATGGGACAAGGACAAGAAGGACTGTGAAGACGCGCTTCATGCTCTCCTCCAGAATTTTAGGATCAGCTATTAAGGACCGAACCCCTCAAAGGGTCACGGCACCCAGGTCAGAGGGTAAGAGGTTACGTCTATTGTCTCTTGGTCAAAGATAGAATTCCTGGCATGGTGCCGCGATGTCATAGTGTACCATCCGCCAGGAATCCATTAGGAAGAGCATTTTCCTGACCATCTGATCCCTCCTCGCATAAATGCTGATACCGGGAATGCAGGCCCACCGACCACTCCCGACTTGACAGCGGCAGTAATCTCCCATCTTCCTTCGGGACAAAACCCGAGGCCTGGCTCAGGGAGAGCGGCAATTTGTCCTGCGGCTCTGAATTAGAGTATACCAGAATGAAATCGCTTTGTCTACTGTGGAAATCCACAGGTTGAACCTGTGGATTTCCACAGGTATCCAGCCGAGGCATCCCAGCGATGATGGAAAAGAAAAGCCCACCACTGGCATGCAGGCCATCAGGGAATGATCCCCCGCTCTTTCGCCCACACCACTGCTTCTACCCGCGAGGCTACTTCCAACTTCCTCAGGATGTTGCCCACGTGAAACTCTACCGTTCGCTCCGTTATCGTCAATTTCAAAGCAATTTCCTTGTTGCTCAACCCCTCTGCCATCAGCCGCAGCACTTCCCGCTCCCGCTCCGTCAACTTCGCCGGGCCCTTCCCCTCCAGAATGGCCTTCACCAGGTCTGCCACACCGGGACTGAAGCACATCCCACCCTGCACAGCGGCCCGGACGGCCTCCACAATGGCCTCCGGCGCCTTCTCCTTCAGCAAACAGCCCACGGCTCCGGCTTTCAGCATCCCTCGGATGTAGTGCTCGTACCGGTAGGCGCTGAGGGCCAGGACGCGCGTCGGCAGGCCCCGCCGCCGGATTTCCCGCGCCACCTCTGGCCCTGGAAAGCCCGGTAACTGGCAGTCCAGCACCGCCACGTCCGGCTGAAGGGCCAGAATCTTCGCCAGGGCCTCCTCACCCCTCTCCGCCTCCGCCACCACCTCTATGTCCGGCGCGCTCTCCAGCAACACCCGCAGCCCCAGCCACAGGGTGGGATGGTCATCAGCCAGAAGCACATGAATCGCCCCGCGCATAAAAGCATCCACCGCCCCCCGGTCTGCCTATTACGGGGTCGGTGTAGGGGGCGGTGTGTCGGTTGGCGTCGGTGGCGGGGTGGGTGTAGGGGTACTGGTTGGTGTGTCTGTCGGCGACGGCGTTGGTGTAGGCGTGGCCGTCGGCGTGGGCGTGCCGGTCGGCGTAGCCGTCGGTGTGAGCGTGGCTGTCGGCGTCGGCGTGGGCCAGTCCCCAATCCGCTGCCACCAGAACTTGATGCGTGCCTTACCCGTCCCTTCGTAATACTCCACCGTCAACCGACGGGCACCCGTCAGCAACAGGTCCACGGTGTAGACTCTGCTGGCGTCGCTGGGATGCCACTCGTCCAGCACTTTCGTGTCGTCCACATAGACCCGGACCCCGTCGTCGGCCTGGGCGAAGAGGCGGTAGCGGCCCGGATCAAAGGTCACCTGGCGGGTCCAGCGGGCCGAGAAGTTGTCGGCTGGCAGGCCCCAGGCGGGCGCACCGGTGCCCCAGTCAAAATCCAGCGCCACGTCGTTGCGGACCAGTGCAGGACTGCCGCTCAGGTTGGGGTTGGACCAGTATTCGCCTTTCCAGTTCGGGAAGGAAGGGGACGCGACCTTTTCCCACCACACCTGGATGCGCGCGTCACCGGTGTTCTCGTAGTACTCCACCCGCAGGCTGTGGGTCCCCTGCACCAGCGCGTGATCCGCCGTAATCTCGCGGGCGCTGCCGTCGTGCCAGGAGTCAATGATTAACTGGTCGTCCACCCACAGGCGCACACCGTCATCCACGATGACACGGAAGCGATAGGTGGCCCCCTCAAAGGGATACGTACGCGTCCAGCGGGCCGAGAAACCGTTGGCGGGGATGTTGGCGGCGGGCGAACCAGCACCCCAGTTGAAGGAGATGTTCTCGTCGTTCCGCACCAGCACGGGCCTTCCGCTCAGGGTGCGGTTGGGCCAGTATTCGCCCTTCCAGTCGGGGTAGGCGGTCAGTTTTTCCCACCAGACCTGGATGACTGCGTCGCCGCCCCGTTCGTAGTACTCCACACGCAGGGCGTGCGACCCGGCAGTCACTCTCCGGTCCGCAGTCACCTCTCGCCGGCTGCCGTCCTGCCAGGAATCCAGCACCAGCACGTTGTCCACGTAGATGCGAACTCCATCGTCCACCACGGCGCGGAAGCGATAGAGGCCCTCTTCAAAGGTCGCGATGCGGGTCCAGCGGACGGAGAAGTTGTCGGCGGGGAGCCCGGAGGCTGGAGCGCCCGGTCCCCAGGAGAAGTTGATCTCCGGGTCGTTCCGCACCAGTACCGGGTCGCCGGTCAGCCAGATGTTGGCGAAGTACTCCCCGCGCCATGCGGCGGGCGGGACGGTGGGTCGGGGGGTGGGAGTGGGAGAGGGGGTTGGCGTCGGAGGGGGTAGAGTGGGCGTTGCCGTGGCGGTGGGCAGAGGGGAGGCCACGGGGGTGGCCGTATCCGGCGTCGGCAGTGGGGTCGGGGTCGCGGCCAGCGGTAGCAGAATTCGGGCCTCGCTGCCGGTGGCGGAGGACCAGGCTACCACGGGCACGCGCGGCTGCCCGGCCCCGACGTCCGCGGGCAGAACGATAATGGTCACCCATCGGCCGTCCACTCCGACGACGGCGGACGTCAACGGAGATCGCTTCCCATCGGGGCCTTCCACTCCAATGAACACGGTGTCCCCGGGCTTCCACCTTTCGCCGGTAACAGTAACCGGCTGGCCAGGTATGGCGACGTCTACGGCGATGCGGATAGACGGGGTCACCGGGGCCGGCGTGGCGGTGGGGCGCGGCACCAGTCGGGGGGTCAGGATGGAAATACCGAACAGGCACAGGGCCATGAGCATCAGAGAGATGCCCAGGATCGCGATCAGGGTTGCCCGGGATCGCGGGTCTTGATTCCATCCGCTCAGGGTATCTTTCATCGCGCCGACCTCCTGACCTTTGTTCGTCGCCAGGCACGGAGCGCCATTCGCTGCGCTTCGTGGCTCACTACGAGCGTTTTCTGAGAGCGTGTCTAAAATTCGTTCGTCGTCAGGCACGGAGCGTAGCGGAGTGCCGTTTTGAGCGATTCAGACGCCACTCCGCTTCGCTTCGCTTCGTGGCTCACTACAATCTCTTTTTGTAACTGTTCAGCCTCACCCCTCCCCCAGCGGCTTTGCCGCTACCCCCTCCCCTCTCCTGACCAAAGGTCAGGAGAGGGGAGGGGGTGCCGCCGCAGGCGGCGGGGGTGGGGTGAGGAAGCCTGAATAGTTACCTCTTTTTTAGACACGCTCTGATAGAATACTGGCTGAATTTCATGACGTTCCCGAGGAGCGAAGGGTTCCCAGGTTGAGACAAATGAGGATGGCCAGCGCGCCGCAGGCCTTCGGGCGGCCTGCGCTACACCGTGGCGCAGGCTGTGAGCCTGCGCTACAGGCCTGGCGGCCTGCGCTACACCGTGGCGCAGGCTGTGAGCCTGCGCTACAGGCCTGGCGGCCTGCGCTACACCGTGGCGCAGGCTGTAAGCCTGCGCTACAGGCCTGGCGGCCTGCGCTACACCGCCCTGCGGGCCAGGTACAGTATGGCCTCCAGGACACCTCCAGCAATGGCCAGCGCCTTGTCGGAAATGGTGAAACAGTGGGAGACGACAGCCCGGGGGTCCACATCTCCCACTTTCAGCCCCGCGGGGACGGTCAGCCCGTCGTGGAGCAGGCCCCGCAGAACGCCGTCCAGTTGGGAAACCACGGGGGTGTCGTCCACATAGGCCACCACTTCGCCGGCCCGCACCCGGTCGCCGATGGTGCGGACGGACCGGAAGACGCCCGCCACCGGCGCGCGCAGGACCCGCCGCGCGCTCTCCCCGCCCACCTCACCGGGAACGCCCGTATCCGGCTCGGCGCTCCCCTCCAGAATGACCCGCCCCAGGTTGTGGCCCCGGTTGGTCTCCACTACCGCGTGGCAATCTACCCCCGCGACAAACCCCGGCCCCAGCGCGACGACAATGGGCGCGTCGGTGATGCGGGTGCCGGTGTTCTGCTTGGCCATGATGGCGTCTACCACTGCCAGGGGGCGCAGGCGCGCGACCCACTCCGCCTGCGGGTCCACAACGACAGGGACCTCATCGGCATCCCAGGCGGCCCGGATGCCGGCCTCGTCCTCCACAAGCCGCGCGGTCACCCCGTCCACGGTGATGGCTCCCTCGTAGACCGCCGAGGCCAAGGCCACGGTGCGGCGGATGACGGTGGGCTGAGGGGTTTCGGTGACCAGGACACGGAAGCCGCAGCGGTGCAGCCGCCAGGCAACGCCCGTGCCCAGGTCGCCGCCGCCCTTAACGACCACCGACCACGGACCACCGACCACCGACCACGGACCACGGACCACGGACCACGGACCACCTGTGGTCTGTCGTCCGTCGTCTGTTGTCTGTGGTCTGTCGTCTGTCGTCGGTGGTCTGTCGTCTGTCGTCGGTGGTCTGTCGTCTGTCGTCGGTGGTCTACCGCTCATAGCAGGTCTGATAATCAGCGCCGATGATCAGGCGGAAGCCATAGGCGGTGCCCCAGTTGGGCTGATAGAAGACCCGTTCATCGGGAATTCGGAACATCCGCTTCAGGTCCTCCACACCCGTCCCTTTGGCGTGTTCCCGAAAGACGATGAGTATCGTCTGGGGGTAATCCCGCCGGTCCGGCTGACCAGCGATGGCCGGGAAGCCCGCCCGGACCAACCGATCGGCCGCCAGCAGGTCCCAGTCCGGGTTGGGCGTCCCGTTCCAGACCTCCACTGGCAGGAAGATGCGGGTCAGGCGGCCCTCGGGGGGCGGGGCCATCGCCTCCGCCAGCAGGGGCTCTATCGCCTCCCAGCGGGGCAGGAAGACGTTTCCGCCCCAGGGCGTTACCCAGGGCGTCACGTGCTGCGGGCCGATGTTGTAGTAGCGGATGTTCTGCTCCTGCAGGAAGAACGCCACCCGCGCCAGGTCCAGGACGGTGGGCAGGTCCAGATTGGTCACGAACATGCTCCGGAACTGGTCCCAGAGGGTGGGAATCTGGGCCAGCCAGCCGCCGTCCCGGATTTTGTGCCAGATGGCCTGCAAGACCTGCTGCTGGCGGCGGTCCCGGGAGAAGACGCTGGTGGTCATCCGGGAACGGGCATACCAGAGGGCCTGTTCGCCATCCAGATGGTGGACGCCCGGCTCCAGGGTGAAGATGGGGTATTGCCCGCTGGCGTCCCGGTAGGGCCAGTAGTCGCTCAGGCGGCAGTGGACGGGGACATCTATCCCGCCCAGCGCGTCCACGATGCCGATGAGGCCGTCAAAGTCGGTGCGGACGTAGTAGTCGGCGCGGATGCCCAGGTTGTAGAGGAGCGTATCCCGCAGGTTGCCCCACCCGCCGCCGGGGTAGCCGGTGGCCTCGCCGTGGTAGTCGGCCATATTGATGCGGTTCATCCCGTCGCCGGGGATGTAGACGTAGAGGTCGCGCGGGATGGAGATGACGGAGACGACGGCCCGATTCCGCTGGATGGAGACGATGTGGATGGCGTCGGTGTGCCACTCCGTCCAGTGGGGGCGCCTGTCGCTGCCCAGGACGACGATGTTGACGGCGTCCGCAGCGACGGGGATGGGGTTGACGGGTGTCGGGATGGCGGCATCAGGCGGCGCGTTGGGGTTGGGCGTGGGCATCGGGAAGGGCGAGGGAACCACCAGGGTACCTGGCGGCGCGGGAAAAATGAACGTCGGGCGGGGGGTGGGGGTGAGGGTAGGCGTCGGCGGGGGGGTCGGTGTCCGGGTGGGGGTTGGTGTCGGCGTGGCCGTCGGGGTGAGGGTCGGCGTCGCCGTCGGCGTGGGGGAGGGGGCGGCGGTGGGAGTCGGCGTCGGGTCGGGGGTTGGGGTGGGCTGCCGCCCGGCGGCGACGAAGGTGTAGCCCACCAGCCCCGCTCCGATCAGCCAGAGGAGCAGGAATCCGGTCACAGCACAGCCCTGCAGGGCGGCCCAGTTGGTGCGACGGCGTTTCATACGGTACGGTGTAATTACCTACCACGAAGGACACAAAGTACTCACAAAGGACACAAAGGGATAAAATATCGTCCTTTGTGCCCTTTGTGCGGTCTTCGTGTCCTTCGTGGTTTTTATGAAACGGTTCTTGGGTAGGCAGTTACTTTTCTTTGCGCTCTTTGCGCCCTCTGCGGTTTTTATGGGCTTCGGGTCCGCGCGACCTGCGCGGCGTAGTTGGCCAGTTGCCGCTCTATCTCCGCCTCGTCCCAGCCCAGGCGGGGGGCCATGATCTCCGCGACGGCCCGCGCCCGGCCCAGTCCGCCGTCCCGGGCATCGTAGATGACGTGGGTGCGGCGAATCAGCACGTCGCTGAGGGTGAGGGCCATTTCGTGCCCGACGGCGTAGAGGGCCTCCGCCAGCAGGTACGGCAACCCCGGTACCATCGCTTCGCCCAGCGCCGGGTTCTCCTCCACGTAGCCCAGAATCCAGCGGGCATCGCCGCCGTAGGTCTCCACCAGGTGGCGGGCCACTCGTTCGTCCAACAGTTCCATTTCCACCGACTCTATCTGCGCGCCCTCCAACGGCTCCTGGGTCCGGCAGGCGGAGCGGGCATAGACGTCCATTGCGGTCAGCCGCTTCTGAACCCGGTCAGTCAACTCCTCGGCCATACGGCGGGCAGTGGTCAGTTTGCCGCCGGTGATGGTCACCAGTCCCGAAGGGCTCTCCACGATGACGTGGGTGCGAGAGACGGCTGAGGGATGGCCTGGCGCAGCCACCAGGGGGCGCAGTCCGGCGAAGGTGCTGATGATGTCCGCCTCCGTGATGCGGGCGCCGGGGAAGAGGTGGTTGACGGCTTCCAGCAGGTACTCCGCGTCGCCCCGATCGGCGGCGGGGTTGTCTATGTCGCCTGGGTAGTCGGTATCGGTGGTGCCGATGAGGGCGAAGTCCTTCCAGGGGATGAGGAACATGTGGCGGCCATCGCGCGGGGACGTGAAGATGATGGCGTGGTGGGTGGGGAGACGGTCGCGCGGGATGAGGAGATGGATGCCTTTGGTGGGACGGAGCATCGGGCGGACGGTGGGGTCGTCCAGGGCCCGGATGCGGTCGGCCCAGACGCCGGTGGCGTTGACGACGACGCGGGCCCGGACTTCTATCTCCCGCCCGGTACGGCCGTCCACCACCTGCGCGCCGACGATGCGCCCTCCCGCCTTCATCAGGCCGACAACGGGGGCGTAGTTGACCACCCCGGCGCCGTGGAGATGGGCAGCGCGGGCCATGGTCAGGGTGAGACGGGCGTCATTGACCTGGGCGTCGTAGTAGCGGCCTGCGCCGATCAGGCCCCGTCCGCCGATCAGGGGCTCCCGTCGGGCCGCCTCTTCGGGAGAGAGCCAGCGGTGGTTCTGGACGTTGCGGAAGAGGCTGAGGGCGTCGTAGAGGGTGAGGCCTATGCGGAGTTTCCAGGCGGGGGGCCGCTGCCCGGCGTAGAGGGGGTAGAGGAAGGCCAGGGGGCGGACCAGGCGGGGGGCGATGCGGCGCAGGATGCGCCGTTCGGTGCAGGCGTCAAAGACCAAGCGGAACTCGCCGTATTCCAGGTAGCGGATGCCGCCGTGGACCAGGCGGGTGGAGCGGCTGCTGGTGCCGACGGCGAAGTCCCCCCTCTCCACCAGCGCGGTGCGGAAGCCGCGCAGGGCCGCATCGCGCGCGATGGCCGCGCCGGTGATGCCGCCGCCGATGACCAGGACGTCAAAGGTCTCATCGGCCAGACGGTCCAGGTTCTCCTGGCGCGCGGTGACGGAAAAGGGGCGGTGGTTGGACGGGAGAATGGGCTCCAGGGCTGACCTCCGCGAAATAAAATAATTTACGTCATGTGCAACTTCAACTGATGGATGGGTAGCAAGCGGCTTCTGACCCCTCCTCATCCCCCCGGCCCCCTTCTCCTCCCCGAAACGGGGAGGAGAAGGGGGAGGAAAGGAGGGGTTTGAGGCGGGCGGCCAGCC
>Ga0308395_1000182_pt1 | contig 55920 bp, 57 predicted proteins | sample Hotspr20SampleP4_FD_202097 | JGI IMG/M metagenome (GOLD analysis project Ga0308395, IMG submission 202097) | Hot spring phototrophic mat microbial communities from Mushroom Spring, Yellowstone National Park, Wyoming, United States - 20050930_P4 ... | reverse complement strand
AAGCTTTCGGAGACCACACGCCCCAGCTGTTCTGCCAACCGCTCCAGGATGTACCAGGCCACCCCATCATCCTGGCGATCGGGATTGCCAAATCCGATCACCAACGTCTTGTCTGAAGGCGGATTTTTCGTTTCTTCCATCATTCTTCTGCTGCCCTGCGCACCGGCACTAAGGTCGCAGCGCCCTCCCTCTTCGATCGCGCGAGGCGAAACACCTCGTGAAACGTTGGGAGCGGCAAGGTTCTAAGCGGATCATCAGCTATCGCGCCGCAAGGTCTGTACCACTTCACCACTTTCATCTAGGATCTCGATGACGATGGGCATCTGCCCAACGGCGTGGGTGGAACAGGAGAGACAGGGATCATACGCGCGGATGGCCGCCTCAACGCGATTCAGCAACCCCTCACGAATGGGCTGACCGTTAATATAGGTCTTTGCCACGCTGTCCACCGCTTTGCTCATCGCCCAATTGTTATGGCCGGTGGCCACGATCAGGTTGACGCGCTGCAATTGGCCGTTGCGGTTCGCCCAATAATGATGGAACAAAGTGCCCCGCGGCGCCTCGATGACCCCTACACCTTCGCCCACCCATTCTCGGCGGGTGTTCAGGATCTCTGTGCTCAGGATGTCGGGATCGTCCAGAAGGACGTGCACCTTCTCCACGGCGAACAGGCATTCGATCAGGCGCGCATAATGGTAGAACAGGGTGTTCTCCACCGGCCATCCACCGTTGAGCTTCTTGAACGCTTGCAGCTCGGCGTTGGCCAACGGGGTGTCGATTTTCTGCGCCACGTTCAGTCTCCCCAACGGACCGACACGATAGACTCCCGCCGGCCATCCCATCTTCTTGTAATAGGGGAATTTAAGGTAGGACCAATCCTCGACATGCTCCGCAATATAGTCGAGATAGCGATGGCCCGGAAAGCGCTCCAAGGGCCTGCCGTTGGCGTCAATCAGCTTGCACTCACCTTCGTACAGCTCAAGCCCATCCTCCGGCGTGACCAGTCCGAAATAGCCGGTGGAAAAGACGGCGAATTTGTTGATGTCCTCGATGTTCTTTTCCGCCCACTCCTTGAAGATCTTCAAGCCGAGCTGGACAGTTTGGAGGGCTTCGTCATAGCCGGCCAGAATCTGGTCGCGTTCCTCGGGGCGCAGGGCTTTGTTCACCCCACCCGGCACGGCAAAATTGGGGTGCACCTTGCGGCCGCCCAACGTCTTGATGATCTCCTGACCGTACTTGCGCAGATTAACTGCCTTGAGTGCCAGCTGAGCATCTGTCTGAATCAATCCCACCACGTTGCGCACCGCCGGGTCGGCGTCGAAGCCCAACAACAGGTCGGGCCCGGCAAGCTCGAAGAAGTGCATCCCATGGCTCTGGATGATCTGCCCCATATGCATCAGCTCGCGCAGCAGCGAAGCCGGGCGTGGAGGAGGTGAGCCAGCCAATGCATCACCCGCCTTGGCCGCTGCCAGATGATGGCTGACCGGGCAGATGCCGCAGATGCGTGGCGTGATAGCCGGCATTTCAAAGTACATACGACCTTCACAGAATTTTTCAAAGCCGCGAAACTCGTTGACGTGGAAAAGGGCACGTTCCACGTTGCCATTGCCGTCCAGGTGAATGGTCACCTTGGCATGGCCTTCGATCCTGGTCACAGGCTCGATGGTGATCTTGCGTGTCTCCATAGTTTCCATAGGTTCCTCTCCCGACATTCAGAACGCTAAACAATACCAATCGTCCATTGACAACCTGGCGGGTTGGGACCGCCTGGCGGGATACGGATAACCCCCCTGTATTCACGCTGCGGGTTCCAACCCGAAAGCTGTACCAACATTCCGCTTAGTGCCAATGCAGCAGCTCGTCCTTCAGCTTGGGCATGCGCCCCTGTGCCAGCTCGGAAAGCACGTAGTAAATGACATCGGCATCCGGCGGGCAACCGGGCACGGCCACGTCCACTTTCACCACCTCTTTGACCGCGCGCACGCGCGTCGGCCGGGCGATTTCAGGATCGCTGGGTATCTTGCCTTCGGCGTCTGTGCTTTCCGTTTCTACGTAGGCACGTTTGAGGGCATCTTCGATCTTGCCGAAGTTGCGCATCGCTACCACGCCCCCGAAAACGGCGCAATCACCCAGCGCGACCAGGATCTTGCAACGTTCGCGCATGCGTTTAGCCACTTCCTCATTGGCCGTGTTGTTGACAGCACCTTCCAGAATCCCGATATCACACCCGTTCTCGTCCGGCTCCTTCAGATCCGTGATAGGGGTCGAACGTAAATCCACCAATTCCACCAGCTTAGCGATACGCTCGTCAATGTCGAGAAATGACATATGACATCCGGAACATCCGGCCAGCCAATCGGTTGCGACTTTTGGCTTCGGCATTGCTAGACTCCTTTCAACACCCTTTTTCTACTATATTATATCTCAAATCTCTTCCACCGTCCACTATCATTTATCGGCAAGCGTCCGGCTGGCCGATCCACACACGACTTTGCAGTGCCTCGCGCCAGTTCCCATCTAGAGCGATGCCCAACGCTTCCGCCAATGCCTGGAAGATGGCCAAATTGCTCCGCACATCGCGCGGTGGCGTCAACCCCTGACGCGCCTCTTGCAGACGCCCCTCAAGGTTCACGTAATGCCCTGCCTGCTCAGCCCAAATTGCGGCCGGCAGGACAACATCCGCACGGTCGGTCAAAGGAGAAGCGTAGCTGGCCTGCACCACCAGGAAGGGGACGCCCTCTACATGCTCAATGAGACGCGTGCTGGGGCGGTCGTCACCCAGTGCCAGGTAAGCCACTTGATGTCCCTTCAGGTCGAAGGCTTTGTCGAGCTCCAGCAGATAGGCAGCCGTGCTGTTCGCCTGACCCTTAGTGCCGATGACCGCGCTGCGCGTGTCATCCAGCGCGCCCGCCATGCGCGCCAGGTCGAGGAGCGCCTCCAAAGCGGTGGGGAAGCTGGCGCGCGTGAGCCCCTTGCCGTAGATGAACACCGGCCGCTCCGCCATAGCCAACAAACGTCCCACCTCGCGGATGGTCTCTGCCGGCACCCCGGTCATCCGACTGACGTTATCCGGCGTGTGTCTGGTCAGGTCGTGCGTGCCGATGGGGTGGGTGCGCACCATTCCCAAGCTGGCGATAACTTGCATGAGCCCGACGAGCAGATCATAATCGGTCTCCTTCTTGGGACGCAGCGAGAAATCGGCCAGAGCGTGCAAACCATTGTCATACGGATCAATGACCACCAGCTTGCAACCCTGTGGCAGGATGCGCTTCACAAAGAAGCCCGCCACCTGATGGTTCTCAACCAGATCCACCCCGATTGCCAAAACAAGATCCGCCTTATGAATCTCATCGAGCGTGCCCTCGAAGGGTTTGCCCAGTTTGCGCGCCACCCAACCGGGCAGCGCCGTCGTGACACCTTCCTCGATGCTGGTCACGATGCCGCTGTCCAGCTTGTCGGCAAAGAGCTGTTTGAAGCTGTACAGGGCTTCGACCGGCAGGCGCGTGGAAGCGAGTGCAGCGATGCCGCTGCCGTTGCGTCCTTTCATCGCCTGCAAACGAGAAGCCACCACGTGCAATGCCTCATCCCACGTAGCCGCCTTCAGCACACCATTCCGGCGCACGAGCGGCGTGAGAATGCGCTCGCCCTGGTCGGTCAACGGCTCAAAGCGACCGATCTTGCACAGAACACCCTGATTCACCGGCGCGTCCCAGTCACCCTCAATGCGCAGCAGACGGTTATCGCGCACGATCATCTCGATGCCGCATCCGACGCTGCATCCCACGCAGGTTGACTTGATACGCGTCACGTCCTTAAGGCGACCCTGGTAGGCGCTCACACGGTCAATGATGGCGCCGGTGGGACACACCTGCAGACACGTGCCACACGAAATGCACGTGCTCTCGCCCAATGGCACATCCAGGTCGGCAATAATGCGGCTGCTGGCCCCGCGTTCCTGGACACCCAGCGTGAAATTGCCCACCAGCTCGCCACAGGCCCGCACGCAGCGACGACACATAATGCAACGGTTGTGATCCAGCACGATGAATTCGTGCGAGCCATCCACCGGATAAGGTTGCCAGTTGGGCTGGAGCGGCCATTCGGTCATCCCCTGTCCATATGCCGCGTTCTGCAGCTCACAATCCCCGCCGCTCACCGGACAGTACATGCAGAAATGATTGCGCTCGCTGAAGATCAGCGTCAGCACGAAGGTGCGCGCTTCTTGCACTGCTGGGGTATTGGTGTATACAACCATGCCGTTCGCCGCGGGGAGGGTGCAGGAGGGCTGCAGTGTGCGTGCGCCCTCGACCTCCACCAGGCACATACGGCAACCGCCGTAGGGGAAGAGATGCTTGTGGTCACACAGGGTGGGAATATGAATACCTGCCTGCTGCGCAGCGCGCAACACAGTGGTACCTTCAGGTACTTGAATTTCCTTACCATCGATTGTCAGCGTAATCATGATCCGACCTCTCCACATTTGGAATCTTCGCAGTCAACAACAATGCAACCTATGCCACCATTGCGCGGCGTCCGCTCATCGGACAGACGCCGGTGGGGCAAACACGTAATGAAATATGGGCTTCCACTTCCGCGCGGAAGTGTCTCATAATGTCTCGGATGGGCACCGCCGCTGTCTGGCCAAGACCGCAGTTGGAATAATTGGCCATGCCGTCTGCCAGCGCCAGAAGGTTTTTGAGATCGTCCATTTCTGCTGTGCCTTCGGCGATGGTGCTCAAAATTTGGTGGGCACGCTGTGTGCCGATGCGACATGGCGTGCATTTGCCACAGCTCTCCACCTTGAAGAAGTTGAGTAAAACCTTCGCCAGGTCAACGACACATGTATCTTCATCGCAGATCAGCAATGCCCCGGAGCCCAGAGAGACACCCGCACGTGTGAAAGAATCGAAATCCATGGGGGTGTCTTGCAAGCTCGCCGGGATGATGGAGCCGCTGGAGCCACCCGTCTGGGCCAGCTTGAACGCAGCGCCATTTTTCATGCCCTTGCCGTAGATGGCGATCACCTCGCGCAGCGTAATGCCCATCGGCACCTCGATCAGGCCGGTGACGTTCACGGCACCCAGGATGGTGTACACTTTGGTGCCGGGGCTGTTCTTGGTGCCGAACTGGCGATACCAGGCGGCGCCGTTGCGGATGATGTGCGGCACGTTGGCCAGCGTCTCCACGTTATTGACCAGGGTGGGCTTGCCCCACAAGCCGTGCGTGGTGGGATACGGAGGACGCGAACGCGGCTCGCCGCGTTTGCCCTCGATCGATTCGATCAGCGCAGTTTCCTCGCCACAGATGTAGGCGCCGGCCCCGGCGTGGATGTGGATGTTAAAGTCAAAATCGCTGCCGAAAATGCCACGTCCTAAAAAGCCCATCTGTCTGGCCTGATGGATCGCACGCGACAGCCGTTCCAGCGCCAATCCATACTCGCCGCGCACATAGATATATCCCTCGTTGGCGCCAACGGCATAGCCGGCGTTGGCCATCGCCTCGACAATGCTATGTGGATCACCCTCCAGCACCAAGCGATCCTTGAAGGTACCTGGTTCGCTCTCATCCGCATTGCAAATCACGTATTTGCGATCGCCCTTAGCACTGGCAACGAAACGCCACTTGGTGCCGGTAGGAAAGCCGGCGCCTCCCCGCCCGCGCAATCCCGAACGGCTGATCTCATCAATCACCTGAGCAGGTGTCATCGTGGTGAGCGCCTTGCCCAGGGCTTCGTATCCGTCGTGCAGGATGTAGTCTTCGATGTCCTCAGGATCAATAAGGCCCACGCGGGAGAGCACAATGCGATATTCGGCCGGAAGGGTGCCCTGACGTGCTGATAGCCAGGCAATCCTACCCGAGAGCTCCCGAACAGACGCTTGCAAACCTGCTGCAATACGCCCTTTGAGCAGGTGCTCTTCTACCAGGAAAGGCACGTCATCAGGGCGCACAGGACCGTAGACCACCGCCTCGGGATAGACAATCACCATCGGCAAAGCATCATGGCGGCCCACATCACCCACCATGGTGACCACCACTTCATCCTGAAGGCCGGTAGCACGGATCTCCTGCTGCAGGCGCTCAAACACCTGCCGCGCCCCGCGCTCCATACTTTCGCGATCGCTGGAAACAAGCACCAAAGCGCGAGTCATTTGCATCGTCATCCTCTCCCCTACGCATAACGCGCTAAGATTTGTGGCAGCTGTGCCCGGTCTACATTGCCATAAATGTCGTTGTCCACGATCACCACCGGTCCGACCGCGCACACGCCCAGGCAGCTGGTTGTCACCAGCGTCCAGCGCCCATCGGGGCTGGTTTCACCGGGTTGCAGGTGCAGCTCCTCCTGGAGCGCTTGCCACACCTCACGACCACCTACCACGTGACATGGGGCACTTTCACAGAACTGGATGACATGGCGTCCGCGCGGCTTGGTTGAAAGCATCCGGTAAAAGCTGGCCACCGAGAACACTTGACTCTTCGGCACCCGCATCTGACGGCTGATCTCAGAAAGCGCCTCAGGCGACAGATAGCCCAATGCTTGGTTCACCTCGGACAAGACCGGGATCAGCCCTTCGCGCTCTCTGCCATGTCGGTTGATCGCCTGTTGCACTATAGCATGCACTTCATCTACCTCTACCTGAGCGGCATTACTCATACTCATCCTCCCTAATCGAATGCTTGGAAGTCAGCTTATCTGCATACACGTTGCCCTTCGTGCTGTCCCGCTTATGCCGGCTGCGGCTGCAACTCCGCCTCAACCTCGGGGATCGGCAGCCCCACGCGCTGCATCCATTCCAGATCGCAGCGCAGGCAACGCTTTGCCTCCTCCTGGGCCATCATCTCATCCAGACCCAGCTCCACCTCGGCAAACCCACGACCGATGCGTCGTTCCGGAGGCAACACTCGCGGAGTCGGTCGGCGTGCATGGGCATAGTCCTCCACGTTGACGTAGCGCGGATAGTCATGCCGCTTGGGCTCGTACACCACCCGTTCCAACTTACCGGTGCGCAACCAGTTATCCACCGCCAGCGCCACCTTATTCCCCTGTGCGACGGCATGGATGACCGTCAGCGGGCCACTTACGGCATCGCCGGCAGCAAAGACCCCTTCGTACGAGGTCTCCATTGCCTTGCCCACCTTGATGGTGCTCAGACGATCTGTCTCAATGGCATCATCCTTCAGCCAATCGAAATCGGTGGTCTGGCCGATGGCCGGGATCACCACATCGCAGGCGAGGTCGAACTCCGAGCCGACGATGGGGTGCACGATGCGCCGGCCAGTGTTGTCATACTCTGCCTGACGCTGACGCTGCACGCGCACACCCTCCACTCGGTCACGGCCCAGCACTGCCACCGGATTGACCAGGAAATGGAAGTGAATTCCTTCGTCCTTGGCCGCTTCGATTTCCTCGCGATGTGCCGGCATATCGCTTTCCTCGCGCCGATAGAGCACATGGACCTCCGCGGCGCCCAATCGCCACGCGGAACGCGCCGAGTCGATGGCAACATCACCACCTCCGACGATGACCACGCGCTTCTGCTTCATATCGGGTGGGTTGCCACAGGCGATGTCGCGCAAGAATTGCACGCCCGGATACACGCCCGGCAGATCGTCCCCAGGAATGCCCAGGCGGCGACTCTTGTGTGCCCCCAACGCCAGGATGATGGCAGCGTATCCTTGCTCCTTCAAGCTGCCGATGGTGAAGTCCTTACCCAGTTCCTGATTGCAGCGGATCTCGACCCCGGCGCGCTTGATGTGTTCGATCTCGGCAAACAGAGGTTCGCGCGGCAGCCGGTATGCCGGAATACCATACGTCATCATCCCACCCGGCTGGGGCATCTTTTCGAACACGGTAACCTGATACCCTTGCTGTGCCAGGCGCAACGCCGCCGTCAAACCGGCCGGCCCTGCGCCGATAACGGCCACCTTCTGTTCCTTGGAGGGCGCCAAGCGCTCCGGCGTCCACGGCACCGCATATTCGTGATCGGCCATGAAGCGCTTGACCAGGCGGATGGCAATCGGCTCATCCAGCTTGCCGCGGCGACACTTGCGCTCGCAGAACGCCGGGCAAACGCGGCCGCAGATCAAGGCAAAGGGGTTGGCATCGCGGTGGACGGCCAGCCCTTCCGCATAACGTCCCTGACTGACCAGCGCCAGATATGCCGGGCTGTCCACCCCTGCGGGACAGGCATTGACGCACGGGGCGCGCACCAGATCCTGGCAAACACCCGCCGGACAATGGAGGTCGTAGATGTGTGCTTCATACTCGTGCAGGAAGTGTTTCAGCGTGCTCTCAACCGGATTCGGTGCACCCTGACCGAGGCCACACAAGCTGGTCGCCTTGATCTGGCGACACAGCATTCGGAGTGTCTCGATGTCGCTTTCCTGACCCTTGCCAGCGCAAATACGCTGCAGGATTTCCAGGATGCGGCGCGTGCCGGCGCGGCAAGGGACGCACTTACCACAGCTCTCTTCCTGGGTGAATTCCATGAAAAAGCGGGCGATGTCCACCATGCAGGTGTCTTCGTTCATCACAATCATACCACCCGACCCCATGATGGAGCCCGCGGCAGCCAACGATTCGTAGTCCACCTCCATGTCAAGGTACTCGGCCGGCAGACAACCGCCCATCGGGCCTCCGGTCTGCACCGCTTTGAAGCGCTTGCCGTCCTTGATCCCACCACCTACCTCGTAGATGACCTCGCGCAACGTGATCCCCAGCGGCACTTCGATCAGGCCGGTGTTGCGGACATCGCCCGCAATGGCAAAAGTTTTGGTGCCCTTGCTGCGCTCGGTGCCCATGCTGGCAAACCATTCCGGCCCGCGCAGGATGATCTGGGGCACGTTGGCATAGGTTTCCACATTGTTGATGTTGGTGGGGCAATCCCATAGTCCCTTGACGGCCGGGAAGGGAGGGCGTGGACGCGGCTCGCCGCGCCTGCCCTCGATGGAAGCCATCAGCGCCGTCTCCTCGCCGCAGACGAACGCGCCGGCGCCCATGCGCACCTCAAGATCGAAGGAGAAGTCGCTGCCCAGGATGTTCTCGCCCAGGAAGCCAAACTCGCGTGCCTGCTGGATGGCGATGTTGAGCGTGCGCACCGCCACCGGATACTCAGCGCGGCAGTAGATGTAACCCTGGCTCGCGCCGATGGCATAGGCCGCGATGATCATGCCTTCGATCACGGAGTGCGGATCGCCTTCCAGAACGCGCCGGTTCATAAAGGCGCCTGGATCGCCTTCATCTGCATTGCAGATCACATATTTGCGATCACCCGGCGCTTTGCGCGTGAACTCCCACTTCTTGGCGGTGGGGAAACCCGCACCGCCGCGCCCGCGCAACCCCGAGCGCGCAATTGCGTCAATCACCTGCTCCGGGGTCATCTCAGACAGCACCTTGCCCAAGGCCTGATAACCGTCCTCAGCCAGGTAGTCCTCGATGTTTTCTGGGTCAATCACACCGCAGTTGCGCAACACCACACGCACTTCCTTCGGTTTGGGTGGTGCCAGCTCCTCATCCATCTGCTCACGCACCGGCGCCAGCAGACGGCCCACCACACGGCCCTTAAGGAAGTGTTCCTCCACCAGATGGGGTACATCATCAATGCGGATACCGCAGTAGTGCACTGCCTCGGGATAGACCATCAGTTCCGGGCCATCGGTGCAGCGGCCCAGCCGCGGTGTCTGGAGGATGCGCACTTCTCCGCTCAATCCCTGGCGTGCCAGTTCCTCAGAAAGCACCTCAATCAGCTCGCGTGCTCCCTTAGCCTGGCAGTCAGGGTCCATACACACCAATACGTGAGAACGATAGTATTTCATAGACCCTGTCTCAACCTCGCTATGTTGACACCATTACGACGGGATGACGTACTCCTCGACCACGTGCGAATTCACCACATGCTCCTTCATAATGCGGCGCGCCTTTTCTGGGTCCACCTTGCCATAGGTGACCTTGGGACCACCGCCCACAGTGACTTCTACGATGGGCTCCCATTCGCACAGACCGATGCAGCCCGTTTGTGTCACCACGACACCGCTTAGATTCTCCTTCTCGATGAACTCCAGAATTGCTTTCATCGTATCACGTGCGCCGGCGGCGATGCCGCAGGTGCCCATGCCCACTACAACCTGCGCATGCCCCGCAACTGTGCGTGCCTGCCGCTTTTCCAGCGCCTCTTCCCTCAGGCGCTTGAGCTCTTCCAGGGACTTGATCTGTGGCATTGTTGTTTCCTCCTATCCACGTTCTTTCCAGAGTTACATTAACTATACATTTGGAGCGATTCAGGGTTATCCTATATTCTGTTGCACGCGCGCAATTCCCTCGTGCAACAGCTGTTTCACAAAGCTGAGAATGATGGGTTCGGTGAGAGGGACACCATCGAGTTCCTTGAGGATGGGCTCGCTGTCGAAGCAAAACTCACGACCGTCCACAACGTGGCGGAACACCCAGCGCACCTGTGGAAAGGCGACCAGCAGGGTGAGCAACGTTCCCGCCAGGTCGCCGAGCGGCATGCGGTCGATGTGACTGCGTTGGAACCGGGCTTCCAGACGGGTGCCCTTGCCTAGGGTCGATTCGATGCGCAGATAGCCATTACATGCCTCAGCGGCTGCTTTGAGCAGGGGAATGCCCAGCCCTACCTTGCGCGTCGTGCGCGTGGTGACAAATGGATCAGACACACGTTCCAGCAAGTCCTGATCCATTCCCTTGCCATTGTCTTGCACCACGATGGTGAGTGTATCATCAGAGCTATCCTCACACACCGTAATGTCCACGCGTGTCGCGCCTGCGGCTACGCTGTTCTCGACGATGTCCAGCACGTGCAGCGCAATTTCCTTCACACGACTATGCCCAACCCTTCACAACATCAACTAGACGTTCCTCACAAACCTTCTCCATCTGCTCAAAGATCACTTCTTGCTCTTACGATACTTGTTCAAAATGGCCGGCAACGTGTTGGGCTGTACACGTCCGTAGATGTCCCGATCCACCGTCACCGCGGGCGCCTGACTGCATGCACCGATGCAGCGGCACACCTCCAATGTAATCTGCCCGTCCGACGTCGTCTGTCCCACTTCGATGCCCAATTCCTCTTGTGCCTTACTGATCAAAGCGGGCGCACCACCAACATAACACGCTGTCCCCATGCAGAACTTGACAGTATGGCGACCACGCGGGGTGGTGGTGAAGAACGAATAGAACGAGACCACACCCCGCACGTGGGTCAACGGGATGCGCAACTTCTGGGCGACATAGGCCTGCATCGGGTTCGAGATATACCCGATCTGACTTTGTAACTCGTTGAGCACCACCATGACCGCACCAGGCACATGGCGGTTCTCTTCTAGGATCTGGTCGATGAGCGCTCGTTGCTCGGGGACTGCAAGCGGATCATCAGCTGGAATGTTCTGAAACGCGTTTGCCATTACGGCCTCCGTTGTCGGCAAGAGTATCTGCAGCACCTGTGAATTTTATCACGTTCTCTCTATAAGTCAAATAAGAGATCATACCAGTAAGACACCAGCCCTCTTTTACAGACTTTCCGGCTCGGATACAGGAGGGGCAAGGGTGGAGATATCATCCCCAGCTTCACTCCTGTCAACTCTCCGCAGCAAAACGGCAGAGCGTCCAGCACGATTCGCCAACGCCAGGCGCAACTCCGCCGTCGTGGGGGCCTCCATGGTCAGGACCATGGGACCGGTTATCTCATCGAGTCGATGTGCATCGCCACTTTGTATGAGCGGGATATCGCCAATCTGTGGGAATCGCTGCCTGGCCTGTGTGGGCGTGATGTGTCGGGTGATCTCCAGCGCAGCAAAGGGAATACCCTCAGGCACAAATCCCAGGTTGGTGATCAAGCTGAACGCTTTGCGGTCAATATGGGCCGGGATCGCCAATCCACCCAGCGCGTTAACGCGTACGGCAGCCTCTTCCAGCGTCATGCGTGTGGAAGCAAGCAGCAACCGTGTCTCGCGCCGGACGAACTCACCCACCTCATCTACTACAAACTGCTCGCCAAACAATTCTGCGTTGTTCTCCAAGTCAGGCAGGTGTGCATCCACCTGCCGCTGCCAATCCGCCAATTGCTCTAAGGTATCAAACAAGCACAGCATGTGAACCTCTTCCCGGGTTTGCACTTCCATGCCGGGCAACACGCTCAGCGCACTGCCCTGTGCTGCGCGCATCACGGCCTCCACGTTGGCACTGGCGTTGTGGTCGGTGATCGCCAGCAGGTTGATTCCGCGTTCCAGCGCGGTGCGCACAATGAGCGGCGGGATCATTTCCACCGCGGCACAGGGCGAGAGCACCGTGTGCACGTGCAGCTCAGCCACATAGACTTGCAATTTAGCGATCGCGCACCCCCATCTCCCACAACTTACCCACCACCCAGAAGGTGGTTTTGTCGGTCAGAAACAGGTTCACGCCTTCCTCGTCCGCCTTCTCGATCGTCTCCTGATCGGGGCGCGCGTTCTCGGTGATGATCACAGCGCTAAGCTCGAGCAGTGCGGCCACCGCTACAATGTTGCTGTGCGATTGCAGGGTGACCCATATCCCGTGATGACGTGCACCCGCCATCACACAGCTCAAAAGATCTGAAGCATAGCCGCTTCGGATCTCCACAGCGCTGAAATCACGCGGTTTGGTCAGGCATGTCAGGTTCAATTGAGCGACAATTTCCTGCAACGTCATCGGCTTTCCTGTCCTTCCTCCTTGCGGTCCTGTAGCGACCCCTTCGGCGAATGCAGATAGATGCGCACTGTCAAATGGGTGCCTTTGCCTGGGGTCGATTCGAGCTGCATGCTATCCGCGCAGCGTTCGATGTTTTTCAACCCCATGCCGGCGCCGAAGCCCATCTCCCGCACCTCTTCCGGCGCCGTGGAATAACCGGGTGTCATCGCCAGCTGAATATCCGGGATGCCAGGGCCATCATCAAACGTTTCGATCAAGATGTCGGTCGGCTCAATGCCCACCCGGATGACACCACCGTTGGTAGTGTGGATGATCAAGTTCATCTCCGCTTCATACGCCGCAATGCCGCAGCGGCGCGCGACCTGAGGTGAAGCACCCAGACGTAATAACGCGCGCTTGATATGGTGCGACGCCTGCCCACCGTGGGCGAAGTCACGCGGCTTGATGTAATAACGCAACACCAAGCTGGTGCGGTCCGAGATGATGTCCTCAAACAAGTGGCTGGCGCGATAACGCTTGAGTTCTTCGAGCTGGATCTCGCGCTGGAGTGCCTTTAGCACCCCACGCGTGATGTCCCCTTTGGTGATGATGCCCACCAGCTGTCCACTCTCATCCAAAACAGGCAGACGCCCCACACGGGTCTGGGCGAAAGTTTTCAAAGCCTCGATCACCGGGCTCTGTGCCTGTACGGTGATGACTTTGTTTGTCATGTAGTGCTTGAGCGGGACATCCAGATCACCTCGGACGAGCGCACGGATGAGATCCTCAATGCTGATGATGCCCACCAGCGCACCCCGATCCACCACCGGTGCTCCCGAAATGCGGGTCTGGCGAAAGAGCTCCAGCACAGTACGCATTGGCACCTCAGGCGTTACCACCTTGGGATCGCGCGTCATCGAGTCGGCAATCTTGAGCTCGTAGAAGAGCTCCTCGACGCGGGTGATCTGCCCGATGGTCTCGTCGGTGATGCCACGCTCGACCTGCAGACGCGCGTCACCACGTCTTTCTTCTCTCAGTCCCTCATCATTACTCTTTGCCATTAGTTTATCCCATATACGGCCGGCAAGGTTGTGACAAATGTCACAATCTTGTATCGAAAAGACCCGGTTGGGAATGGGATAACGATCAGACTAACGGACAACTTGGACGGTTCCTAAAAATGCCGAAAAGTTATTCGGGCCGGCATTGCCGCCAACGGCCAGTGCCGTGAGTGTATCCGCTTCGTAGACCACCAGCTCCAACCGATATACGCCTGGGGATATATCAGGAGGAAGCGGCAGTGTATACACATTGAGTGCCTGGTTAAGACGCGCATCCTCGAGAGGCCAGGCTGCCGTGCGAAAGTGCCGATCGTTCAAGATATCCCGGTCAACCGAGGCACGTACATTCCCATCCGTGTCGTACAGACGCAGCGACGCTCGATAGTCTACACCCGTCTGGCGTAACAACGCAAAGTGGAGTGTTGCCCAGGTCGTCCCGCCGGCACGTCCCCAAGCGCCATAGGCTAAGCCATCCACCAGCACTGCGTCGCCGAACACGATGTGCAGCGGGTCTAACTCCTCCGGCAGGCTGAAGCGGACATCGCGCGGCAGTTGCCACCAGCTCACGTGGTAGCCGCGGAAGTCCTTATCGCCGATGCGCTGCGCGGCTTTATCCAGCAAGAAGGGTATGACACCGCGCGGGTCGGTATCGCTGCCACGCCAGGTCACCCAGTAGAAATGCTCGTGGCCGGGCACCTCAGCGTTCAAAGTGGCGGCCGCGGTATGGATGTCCACGAATAGATACCGCAGCGGCGCCACAATACGCTCGGCATAATAGTGAAAGGGATGAGGCACATCCACATAGACGAGATCACGTGCCGTGACCCGCGCCGCCAGCCATGCGATCACACCGGCGCTGTCGTCCTTGAAGGTGGCTGTATTCGTGAAATAGCTGACGAGACCCAGCCCCAGCACGACCATCAATGCACCCGCCACGACATAACGCACCACATTTTCTATGAAAGGCCTGAGCGGCCGTGCCGACGAGGAAAGAAGCAGAGCAGCTGTTCCCTCTCGCACCGACAATGTCATCCCCGACCACCACGCCGGCAAGGCGAGCGTGACGGCAATCAAATACCGCGGCTCGAACGAAGCGCGGCGTTGCAACACCAGGAAATAGAAAGCCAACGGAACACAGAGCCAGCCTGCCCAATACGCCCACTGGGATACCCTCATCCCACCGCGCCACACCCATAGCACCACTGCCGCCAACGTGAGAAACGCCACAATTCCTTCCAGACAGCTCCACGCCGGATAGATGCTCAGACCCACTGTATACGCCCGCCACGAACGGGTCAGAAATTCATCCCATGAAGGCGGTCGCAGGTTGGGATTGGCATAGGTCGTTGTCTGATGGAGCGCTAAGGGCAACTGGGGCGCGAAGAGGAGCAACACGGCCAGAGCGGCGAACAGGAAGCGCCATAGGCGCTGGAGTGCGCTCTCTCTGCGCGCGATGACCCAGACCAGCCAGACGAGGCCCTGAAAAGCGACCATCAAGAGGGCAAAGTAGTGCGTGTACAGACTCGCTGCTGTCGCCAACACGTAGATGCCCCACCAGCGCCAGGATGACCTATAAAACAAGATGCGCCACTGGGCATATCCGCTGAGCGCGGTCAGGCATGTAACCAGGGCATACATGCGAATCTCTTGGGCATACGCGACATAAAGCGGGAGTAATGCGGCGAACATCCCACATCCGACTGCTGCTGCACCCGATAGAGTGTGCGCCAAGCGCATCATCAGAGCTACCGTCAGCGTGCTGAAGAACACGGAAAGATAGCGCAATGCGTACTCGCGCATACCAGCGATACCCATCCAAAAACGAAGCAGGACAAAGTAGCCGGGGGGATGAACGTCCATGCCGGGCTGGGTGGCAATTTGAGCGATCGGCGCAGAAGCCATCGCAATGGAATGCCCTTCATCCCACCATAGCGATTGAGCATCCAGCCGGTAGACACGTAATGAAAAAGCGATGAGCAGAATAACCAGGGGGAAAATATGGATGACAGTGCGTCTCGGCATATAGGACTCCTATCGCGTTTGAGGCGATGCCGCCATAGTATAACACGCGGAGATTCATCCCGCCAAGGTGCTCACGAACACTTGGCGCGGGATAGCACTTTCGGTTATACTCGACACCGAACGTGTTTTTTGCGCTCGTAGCGGCAACGTCCCTTGTTAGCCAGGTAGCAGCGAGCAAATCTGCGGAAGAAAGTGTAGACCATCGAAGAACAGAATGGCATCACCCCTTGAGTGTATCAACTGTGGGGCCCGCCTGACAGGCAAAGAGCATCGCTGTCCGATCTGTGGTGCAGGCGTGGCTCTTGGACGCAGACAGCGTTTCTGCCCGTATTGTGGTGCCCGCGTGGCACAGCGTGCCCAAACCTGTCTTATGTGCCATATGCCCCTCGACAACCTCTCCGCGCAAGGAGTACTGCGCGGCATTTCGTGGACGTGGGTCGTGGCAGTCGCATTGTCGGTGGTGTTGGGTGGTCTTGGCTGGAGCTGGTGGCGTGCCCTAGCGCTTCCCGATGCCCAAGCGCCGGCAGCAGCGGGGCAAAACGCAGTTCCATCAGTGGTGGCAACGCCCACGCCGTATCACCTGGCAACTCCAACTCCCATTCCCCCTACCCCCACGCCCCAGCTTGCCCTTACACCTGCCACGCCTTCCCCAACCCCTACACCGGTCGTGCACGTGGTGAAATCCGGCGAAACGCTGTTGCTCATCGCTGCCTATTATCACGTCGCACTAAAAGACCTAATGCAAGCAAACGGGTTGAACGAGGAATCCGCGCGCCGGCTGCGTGTCGGGCAGGAGCTGATCATCCCAGGAGCCGTCGGGGTAAGTGGGACGGTGACGAAAGAGGCAACTAAAGTCGTACCCACTAGGCGCGTCATCCACACCGTGCAGCCGGGAGATACGCTGATCTCGATCGCAATACAATACGATGCCGATCTGGATGCTATCATCGCGGCTAATCCCGGCATCAATCCCGACCTGATCTACGTCAGCCAGAAGATTGTGGTGCCTCTGTTACCACCCACCTCCACCCCTACACCTACCTTTACGCCCACACCGACGAGCACCCCTGGCCCACCGTTGAAAGCCCCGATACTCCTTTACCCTGCCGATGGTCAGATATTCGAAGGCGCCGAGACATCTGTCGTGCTGAGCTGGGCGGCGGTGGAGACACTGAGCAAGGAGCAAATGTACCTGGTTGAGGTCGAGATACCCGGTCAACCGTCAGTCATCCCATATGTCACCCAAGGCACCGCGTGGCGGCTACCCGCCGAACTGCGACCGAACGTTGGTGAACACACCTGCCTATGGCGCGTCACCATTGTGGAACGACCGTCTGACGCCACAAGCGATCCTAGCAATTGGCCCCGCCTGAGCCCTCCATCTCCGGTGCGCCGTTTTGAGTGGCGTTAAACCATACTTTCGGTCAAATCTTTTGTTTGAGATGTGTCTTTTTTGACTGTTATCGAACTGATGCTATAATTTTGCATGCGCATTCACTTTCTGCTCCTGGCACCGGACCAGGGGCAAGCCCAGAGAAAGGAGACGATACAACCATGCGCAACTATGAATTGAGTCTCGTCCTTCAGCCCACCCTCGACGAAACTGAGGTCACGCGCCTCATCGAAAAGATAGGCCAACAGCTCAGCGCCGACGGCGGAAACGTGACGTCGGTGAACATCTGGGGCAAACGGCCTCTTGCATATCCCATCCGCAAGCAACGAGAGGGTATTTACGTCTTCCTGCAGGCTCAGATCGACCCACGCAAGGTTGAGCAGCTGGAGCGCAGCCTCAAGCTGGACGAGAGCGTCTTGCGTCACCTTCTGGTCCGCACAGAAACGTAAGTGCGAATGCAGAGCATCGTATAGCTCTATTCTATAAGTAAAGTGGAAAAAACTGTTCAGAATTAAGGATGAGATCGGCACGTAAGTCTGAGGGAGGAGAGAAATGTCACGCGGATTAAACAAGGTGATGATCATTGGCAATCTCGGTCGTGATCCTGAAATGCGTTACACACCTGGAGGCAAACCGGTCACCTCTTTCAGTCTTGCCGCGAGCCGCACATGGATTGCCCCTGATGGCGAACGTCGCGAAGAAACCGAGTGGTTCAATGTGGTCACCTGGGGACCGTTGGCAGAGATTTGCCAACAATACCTCACTAAAGGACAACAGGTATATGTGGAGGGCAGGCTGCAGACGCGCGGTTGGGAGGACGACAACGGGCAGCGTCACTTCCGCACTGAGGTGGTGGCCAACGAGATGATCATCCTGGGCAATCGTAGCACGCACGACGATCAGCCTGCGCATAGACATAATGGATACAACGTAAGAATTGAGGAGGCACCTTTTTGATCCACCGTGATGGGGTGTTGGATGAAGTGTGCCTTTCTCGAAATGAAACCCCAAACAGATGGAGACACCTATGATTGATGACTTTGTCGAAGAACTGGAGGAAGGCGCAGAAGATCAAATCGAAGAAGTAGAAGGGTTTGAGGCGGAGGAAGCGGCCATTCCAGAAGCTGCAGAGCAACCGGTAGCAGCACCTGGAGCGCGGCCTGGGGCACTCGGCTTTCGCCCTCGTCGCCTGGTCTGTGCATTCTGCGTGGATAAGGTGAAAGTGATCGACTATAAGGATGTGAAGCTGTTGGAGGCGTACCTGGACAACTACGGCAAGATAAAATCAGGCCGTAAGACCGGGACGTGTGCCAAGCACCAGCGCCGGCTGGCGGTCGCCATCAAACGTGCCCGTCATCTTGCTCTATTGCCCTTTACGGCCAGCCAATTGGGCTTCGGTGAGTAACGTCAGCTTGTGCGACTAGATCGAGATAGGGCACTTGCGCCAGACCGGTTGACCGATGTCCTGGGTGCCAGATTGCCTCGTTGCGTGAGGGAGCGGGGTTGTTGTGGAGCGCCTGGGATGTCGGTCACTTTGTTTTGCGTTCGATCCCAAACTCTGTTCCGCTGCGAGAAGTGGCCATGAAAAAGCAGAAAACGCGCGCCGATAAGAGTCCAACTAGGAAGCAAATTATGCTCAGCGGACGCCAGCGGCAGCAACAAAAACGTGTATATATCGGCTTGGCTGCTCTGGCAGGACTGGTCTTCCTGATCGTCCTGGTTGCCCTATACGATATGCTGATCGCCCAGCCGGCTCGTTCTGTAGCCATCGTGAACGACGTCACCATCCGTCAGGATCAGTATCAGACGCGCTTGCGGTACGAGCGTTTTCTGCTGGACTCTTTGGAGCGCCAAATCGATGCCCAACTTGCTGCGCTCGATAGGACCAATCCTGAGAGTGACTTCATAACCCAATACCTGGAGCAAGTGCGTGCCCAGCTGACACAACAACGCACGATCCTGCCCCGCCAGGTTATTGACGATATGATCGAGGAGGAGCTGGCACGCCAGAAGGCCAAGGAAGTGGGTATCTCCGTCAGCGAGGAGGAAATACGCGAAGCGATTCGTGCGCGTCTCGCCCAGCAGCTGGGGTACCTGACCCCCACCGAAGCGACCGCGATCGCCCAGACAGCGGTGGCTGAAACCGCGACGGCCCAATGGTTCACGCCGACACCGATTCCCACCGCGACCCTGACCAACACGGCAGCCATCACTGCCACGCCGACGCTGACCTCGACGGAACAAGTGACGCCGGAACCCACCCCCACCCGTCCCATCATCACCGAAGAAGAATTTAGCCGGGAGTATGCGCGCTATGTTCAAATACTCACTGAACAAGCGCGTGTTTCTGAGACGGACTTACGCCAGTACACCGAGGGCCAGCTACTGGTCAACGCATTGCGCAAGTGGTTTGCCGACCAAACACCTAAAGAGGCCGAGCAGGTCCATGTGAGCCATATCCAGGCCGCCAGCGAGGAACAGGCCAAGCTCGCACTGGCACGTTTGAATCAGGGCGAAGACTTTGCCTTAGTCGCTCAGCAGGTCTCCTCCAACACGGTTACCGCCGAAAAAGGGGGAGATCTCGGATGGTTTATGAAGGGTGAATTGGCATTGCGCTACAACCCAGAGATCGAGAATGTGGCCTTCTCTCTCGAGCCAGGGCGCTACTATACCCAACCGATCACTTCTACCATGGGCTGGCAGATCATCAAGGTGAACGAGCGGGGCATTCATCCGCTCAGTGAAAACCAGCTCTACGCCAAACAAGTGGAAGCGTACTCTACCTGGTTACAAGAGGCGAAAAAGAACGTGCAAGATTTCTGGCAGTCCAGTATGGCACCGCCAGATCCCAAACTGCAACAGACTCGCTGATTCCTCCTAGCGCGTCTGGCGCACCGCTTCGACCACATTAGGCAGGCGTGCGATGCGCGTCAGAACACGCGCCAGTTGGTGAACATCGCTGATTTGGAGTGTCAGGGTCATCTTGGCCATATTGTTTTTGGGCTGCGTGGCCAAGGTGGCAGCGCTCATATTGATCGATTCCTCGGCGATGACGGCCGCGATATCGCGGAAGAGCCCTGGCCGATCGTAGGCGCGCACATGAACCACCACCGGATAAGTATCCGTTACCTCGTCACCCCAATCCACTTCGATCAATCGCTCGCCTTCATCCATGCGCAACACGTTCAGACAGTCACGCCGATGAATAGTCACCCCGCGCCCACGTGTGACATAACCCACAATCGCGTCTCCCGGCACCGGATTACAACAGTGCGCTAGATGGGTCATCAGCCCACCCGCTCCGCGCACACGCACACCGGTTGAGGGTTTCTTCGCAGGACGCGGCGCCGCGGTGGGCACTTCGAGATCCGGTTGAGCGGGCCGGGTCAGGTCTAGGAGCCGTCCGACGATCTGCTGTGCGTTGATATCGCCCGCCCCTATGGCGGCTAACAAATCCTCCGTTTTCTCTAAATTGAACTTGCGTGCGATCTGGTCAAAGGGGATGTCACTCAATCCTAAACGTTTAAGCTCACGCTCCAACACCTCGCGTCCCTGTGCAATGTGCTGTTCGCGATTCTGGCGCTTAAACCACTGGCGAATCTTGCTCATCGCCCGCGAGGTTTTGACATAGCCCAGATGGGGATTGAGCCAGTCCAGGCTGGGACCACCACGTTTGGCGGTCAGGATTTCCACCATGTCCCCACTTTTCAGCTGATAGTCCAGGCCCACCAGCTTGCCGTTTACCCGCGCCCCGCGACAGCGATTGCCCACCTCTGTGTGGACGTGATAGGCGAAGTCAATCGGTGTCGAACCGGCAGGCAGCTCGAAGATATCCCCTTTAGGTGAGAAGACATAGACGTGGTCTTGGAAAACGTCGGTCTTCAGCGAGTTGACGAACTCGTGCGCGTCGGTGAGATCTTGGCGCCACTCAATCAGTTGGCGCAGCCACGCAATCTTGTTGTCGAAAGTGGGATCGGGCTTGTGGCTTTCCTTGTAGCGCCAATGGGCCGCAATACCATACTCTGCCGTGTGGTGCATTTCGTAGGTGCGAATCTGCACCTCCAACGGCTTGCCGCCTGGCCCGATCACAGCGGTGTGGAGGGAACGATACATATTGTCCTTGGGCGTGGCGATATAGTCATCGAACTCACCTGGAATGGGGCTCCACTTTCCATGGATCACCCCTAAGGCAGCATAGCAATCCCGCACCGAGGGGACAATGATGCGAATAGCACGCACGTCGTAAATCTGGTCGAAATCAACCCCCTTGCGTTGCATCTTGCGATAGATGCCGTAGACGTGCTTCGGCCGCCCGGATACTTCTGCTTTGATGCCCGCCTTCTCCAGCTCTTGTTGCACCTGAGCAATCACCATCTCGATATAACGATCGCGGTCTGCTCCGCGTTCGTTGAGCAAGGTGGTGATCTCATGGTACTTCTCGGGATCGAGGTAACGGAATGCCAGGTCTTCCAGCTCCGACTTGATCTTCCAGATGCCCAGACGATTGGCGAGCGGGGCGAAAATTTCCAGCGTTTCGCGCGCAATTTGTTTGCGTTTTTCTTCTTCCAGCGAGCCCAGCGTGCGCATGTTGTGCAAGCGATCGGCCAGCTTGATGAGCACCACCCGGACATCGTCCACCATGGCAAGGAACATCTTGCGCAGACTTTCCGCCCGAGCGTCTTCGCGCACGTTGCGGTCACTCAGGCCGCTGAGATGGTCAATATGTCGCAGCTTGGTGACCCCGTCCACCAGCCGGGCGATTTCCGCGCCAAAATCTGCCTCGAGCTGGGCTTGGGTATATGGGGTGTCTTCGACCACGTCATGCAGAAGGGCAGCGGCCAAAGTGGGAGTATCCATGCGCAAATCCGCCAAGATCATCGCCGTAGCAAGACAATGGGTGATGTACGGCTCCCCAGAGGCACGCAGCTGACCGTGATGGGCCTGGCGGGCCACGTTGAAGGCACGACGCAAGAGCAGCCGATCCGCCTCCGGACGATCTTGACCCAGCTCTTCCACCAAGGTATCGTAATAGGTATCAGAGGTCACTTGAGTGATCATAGGGATATCTAAGACACAAGTTCCACCTTGTCCCCACGGTAGGGGATCTCAATGCAAGCTCCCTGGATTCGTTCGCCCAACGCTTGAGCCAGCGCTTGACAGCTCGGTTCTTCACCGTGCACGAGAAAAATGGCGCGTAGCGAGCCGGTACGGTGGATACGTTGCGCCCAGCGCACCAGCTCGGCTTGATCGGCGTGAGCACTATAGCCATCCGCACGACGTACTTCTGCTCTCACGTGGAAGTGTTCTCCCAAAATGGGCACCGGGTTCTGGCCATCCAGTAGCTTGCGCCCCAATGTATTCTCGGCCTGAAATCCGACGAACAGTATCATCGTACGTGAATCTTCGATGTTGTTCTTGAGATGGTGCAAGATACGTCCTGCCTCGCACATGCCCGAAGCACTGATAATGATAGCCGGCCCGGCAAGCGTGTTCAGCTCCTTCGATGCTTCCACGCTGCGGACATAGCGCAGCCGACTGAAGCCAAAGGGATCACGGTCATGCTCGCGCAACATCAGATCAAGCATCTCTTCGTCGAAGCATTCGGGATGCATCCGGAATATTTCCGTGGCATTTGCCGCTAAGGGGCTGTCCACAAACACGTCCATATGCGGCAGCCGGTCTTCCTCCCACAATTGATTCAGCCGATAGACGATCTCTTGCGTGCGCCCGACCGCAAAGCAAGGGATGAGCAATTTGCCGCTGCGTTGGTACGTCGTCTCAGCTGCCTGACGCAACGCTTCCTTGGCCTGATCGGGGGTCTCGTGCAGGCGATCCCCATAGGTGCTCTCCATCACGAGGAAGTCCACCTGCTCAGCCGTTTGCGGATCGCGCAGGATGGGAAGACCTTTGCGTCCGATGTCGCCGCTGAAAAGCACACGCAATGAGTGCCCGTTTTCGTTGATATCCAGGACAAGCGATGCTGACCCTAAGATATGGCCGGCGTCGATAAACTGGGCGACGAGACCCAGCACAACCTCGAAAGGACGACCATACTCGACAGAACGGAACAAAGGCAGCACGGCCATCACATCCGCTTGCGTATAGAGAGGTTCGAAGGGGCGCTTGCCCTGACGCAGACGGCGCTTATTCACATAGGCAACATCTTGCTCCTGGATGTGCGCCGAGTCGAGCAGCATCAAGCCAGCCAAATCACGTGTCGCCGAAGTGGCGTAGATGTGTCCGCGGAAGCCAGCGCGCACGAGCGACGGCAGGTTGCCACTGTGATCAATGTGGGCATGGGTCAGCAGTACCGCGTCCACATCCTCTGCTTGAAAAGGCAGATTGCGGTTTATCTCAAACGCTTCTTTGCGCCTGCCTTGCATCAAACCACAATCGATCAACACTTGCCGGCCATGAATGGTGAGCATATGCATCGTGCCGGTTACCGAGCGCGCGCCACCCCAAAAATGTACCCACACACCTACCTCCTATTAGCGCATTGTACCTCATGATGCGCCCGGATGCAACCTTTTGGACGAAAAGCCTTAAAAAATCTATAATCCTTTCATTATCTAATGAAATATCAGAAAAGATTCAGCGCTCACTCGCAAACGCTGAACAGAGCCAAGGTGCATGACCACCGAGGAATCGTCAGATTAGCTGCAATGTCGGCCACTTGGGCAGCGACACAATTGCGCGCATGCCACAGGCCGGCAACGAGCTTGAGGGATTATCTATGGGCAGGTATTGTTTTCAAACCCGATTGGGGATTGGAATGCTCACGCGACCTTGCGCAGCGCGAATTGGCTGCATGAACGACACTCGGTCGCTAAACTGCCCTCGGCTTGACGACGCGCGACCCAACAGACCGGATTGGTTTGCCCGGCATACGGGCATCGAGCCGCGATCGCCTGACCCAAGGATGCAAGTCGGAGCTCCGCCTCCCGTTGCCATCGAGCGTCCAAGCGCTTCAACGCCCACGCAATGGCCAAGATGACGGCCAGAGGCACTCCCAGTCGTAACAAGAACATCCCAAGCATGACTGCGGTGTCTGCCAACCATTCCATTGGTTTCACCCCCTCTCTGTCTGCATATCCAGCATAACACAAAAAAGGGGAAAAAGTCCATAGGAAGAGGTTAGAAAAGCCCTTGATTGCTCGGATTTTGTAGGAAAATGGGCCGGTAAATCAGGTGACTAAAGGCTTTTGCAACACGTTCCCCTAGGACAGTCCGTTGGGAACGCATTTCAGCTCGGGGACAAGGTTCCGCCGTGCACGCGCCAAACGGCTCGAACGCTCACAAAAACGGCCGAGAAACCGTCTTAGCAGTCCAAAAGTATCTCAGGGTCTCCCCGGTGCGAAGCATGCCCCAGGATCAAAATGCATCTGTCCGTTGAAAAAGTGGAGCGCTGCATGCAATGTGCCGGAACAGGCACTCGCTCAGCCAGCCCATGGTGAAATGCTGACCGGTTTCACGCATCCAGCAAGGCGATCCGCACAGCCCGGCACAGTCGCCACCCTATGGAGAGGTGTTCACATATGAAGCCTCAATGCAAGGACGCATCCACAGGGTACCCCCAAGATGTCCGCACGCCATAGGATTATTCAGTTCTGACGATGGGAGGAAGGTTTTCTTGAATCTCTTCCGCCTTTCTTTTCGCTTCGGCGATAATGTCCTCCGCTCGTTGACGCGCCTCGGCCAGGATTTCCTCTGCGCGGCGGCGTGCATCGGCCGTGATCGCTTCGGCCTTCTCCTGGGCTTCGGCAATCGTCTCGTTCACGCGCTCTTTTAACTCCAGCCCGGCGTTGCGGATCTGCGCGCGTGTCTGGGGTCCAGACTGCGGGGCCAGGAGCAAACCCAAAGCTGCTCCGATCATACCACCGACAATCAGACCCGCGAAAAATTCACCAAAACCGTTTTCTCGCTCTGCCATGTGATCCCTCCTTTAATCCGATATTCCACTCCCAAAGTTTGGGATTTCATTGCTGCGACCGGGTGAACGATCGGATGATGCTCTTCACTGCAGCCACACAAGCCATGACCTCAATGATCGGTTTGACTGCCGAATCGCTGATAAAGATGGCTCGACTGCGCACCGTGCGTACGGTGTCATCAGCTTGTTGCATGATCGGGTGTAGCTCAGTTTGGAGCAGGTGGATCAGGTCATGCAGCTTCAGAACAACATAGACGATCGCGGTCAGGATAGCGAGCAGCAACAAGCCAATCATCATAGACTGGACGCCCAATACCACCAGAAAAATGTCGCGCAACGTGGCCGCCGTAGCAGGATTACGAAACATGAACACACTGAACAGGATAACCCCTGCGATCAGAACCACCGCCAAGGCCAACGCTGCCAACATCGGCAGCCGTCTACCCGCGGCACCGCGCCGCTGCATTTCGGGCAAGTTGGGGTCTGTTGGATGGGGAGCGGGGGGAATATCAAAAACGCCGGTATACTGGGTGTAGTTTTCAGGCATAGTGGATCGCTCCTCTCAACATGCTGAACCCCTGATGTGCTATGGGAAATTTTATTACAGTCTCAACCATCTGGCAATGAAGAGCGAGATGCCGCTGCCCAAGCTCCCTTCCACCGGGTGCAGGCGCCCCATCGTGAAAATTTCGAGGCCGGCGAGCTCCCCGATCAGCTGTCCGAGGGCGAAGCCCACCGTAGAGGCCAACAAGAAGGCCAGGAGTTGGCGCAGCTTGCGCCCAAAATATAAGTGAAATAGCGCTCCGTAGCTTGCTCCAAAGAGCACGATCAGCAAGAGCTCTGGTGACATATTGCGGTGCTACTCAATGAAACCGCCTCCCAGGACAACCTCATCTTGATAGAACACCACCGCCTGACCAGGGGTGATATCGCGCAGGGGCCGGTCGAACTGGACATAGGCGCGATCACCCTCCAGGCAGGTCAACGTCGCCGGGATGTCTGGGGACTTATAGCGAATGCGTGCGGTGACACGCGCAGGCGAAGGGGGCGCCTGCCCACTGATATAGTGGACCGAGCTGGCGAACAACGCATCACGCCCCAGCTCTTCCGCATTCCCGACGATGACCGCATTACGGGCCGGGTCGAGCTGTACCACATATGTGCGCTGTGCACGCGCGATCCCCAACCCTTTGCGCTGTCCGATCGTGTAAAATGCCAGACCCCGATGCTGGCCCAAGAGCGTTCCGCTGGTGTCCAACATGGGACCCGGACGCAATAGCTGCGGAGCATACTGCGCAATAAAGGCACGATAGTCACCATTTTCGCCGGCAAAGCACAGATCTTGACTGTCGTTTCTGTCGTGGACCATCAATCCGCGTTGCAAAGCCGCGCGGCGCACATCGGACTTCAGCCAATCTCCCAAAGGAAACAGCACGTGCTGGAGCTGCCATTGGGTCAGGCGATGAAGGACATAGCTTTGATCCTTGGTAAGGTCTAGCCCTCGCAAGAGCTGGTACTCTCCGGTCTCCGTGCGGCGCACCCGGGCATAATGACCCGTGGCCAGGTACTGTGCGCCCAGCGCCAGAGCTTCCTTGAGCAGCAACCCGAAGCGAACGTGCGCATTGCATAGAATGCAGGGGTTAGGTGTGCGACCGGCCGCATAGGTGGAGACAAAGTAATCCACCACGATGTGTCTGAACGCCTCCCGATAGTCCAGCACATAGAAGGGTATGTTCAACTGGGCGGCCACCTGACGTGCCGCTGCTATACTGTCCGGCGTGCAACAGCGGTTGTCCCTTGTGCTGCACGCTGCCCACAGGCGCAGCATAACCCCAATCACCCCGTACCCTTGTTCGACCAGGAGTGCAGCGGCCATCGAGCTGTCCACGCCGCCGCTCATAGCGACCACGACGGTGCCCCGTTCTGCCATCACCGTACCACCCACCTGTTCACCTTGGTTGCAACGTGCTCAACCGCCTCACCACTGTGGGTAACACCTCCAACACCGTTTCGATGTCCTCAGCCGTGGTGGAACGGCCCAGGGTCAAACGCAGGGCTCCCAAGGCCAGCTGTGGGGGAATGCCCATTGCGAGCAGCACATCGCTCGGTTCGGCGGCGCCTGTGTTACAGGCGCTCCCACTGGCAGCACAGATGCCGGCCAAATCGAGGTGCATCAAAAGCGCATTCGCTTCCACCCCCGGGATGACAAAGCTAGCATGATGTGGCAATCTTTGAGCAGGATGGCCGGTCAGCTGGACATCAGGCAACGCCGCTTGAATGCCCTGGATGAGATGATCGCGCAATCGGGCGAGGCGCTCATTCTCCGTAGGACGCACATCCTGGGCCAATTTGAGCGCTTTTGCCAGACCGACGATATAAGGGACATTCTCTGTCCCGGCACGCCGTCCTCCCTCGTGTCCACCTCCGGTTTGTTGCGGCAACAGGGCAATCCCTTCGCGCACAAACAGCACGCCCACCCCTTTGGGCGCGTAGAATTTGTGCCCCGACAGGGAGAGCAAGTCCACGTTCAGGCGGTCCACATTTAAATCCAGATAGCCGCCTGCCTGTACGGCATCGGTGTGCAGAGGGATACCATGCTCTCGGGCAATTTCACCCATCGCAGCCAGGGGTTGTATGGTACCTACTTCGTTGTTGGCATATATGATGCTGATCAACACGGTATCAGACCGAATCGCGCGCTTCACATCCGCTGGATCAACCATTCCCCAGCGATCAACAGGTACGATAGTCTGCTCGAAGCCAAAATTTTCGCACAGCTGGGCAATGGTATGCGTAACGGCATGATGTTCACACGCACTGGTGATAATATGCCGGCCTTTCCCCGCTTGGGCCGCAGCAAAGGCCACCCCCCGAATGGCCAGATTGTCGCTCTCTGTGCCGCAACTGGTAAAGACGACTTCCTTGGGTTTGCACCCGAGGATCTCTGCCACTTCTCTTCTCGACTGCTCTAATGCCTGTGCCGAAGCACGTGCCTGAACGTGGATGCCGGATGGGTTACCATAGTGCTCAGCGAAGAACGGCATCATAGCCTCCAGTACGCGTGCATCCACAGGCGTAGAGGCCGCGTGATCTAAATAGATGACCCGTCCCACAGACATTCTGCTCGAAAGCACCGAGATACCTGTCTCCATATTCACCTCATATCGCTACGCTCGTCGTTCCTCGTCTGCCAGTGATTCACTACACGACATACCTTAGATTGGTAGAGTATATTTGTCAAGAAAATGTCAGAGAGTTTCTGAAAAATTCTCCCGGTCACCCAAGTTTCGCCCAACTTTCTTACGGAAGGACGTTACCGGGCCGATGGATCTGGAAGCTTGTCAGCAAGTTCGACCGGAGAGGTGACGTTTTAAAAATTCCGTTGCGCAGGACAGATCTGCCAGGCAGGAACCCTATGCCGCGTTTTGCCGAGGCCCGGCTACCACTGAATGATCACCGGCGTGCCGACCTGAGCCCACTCGAAGAGCGTGCGCGCGTTTTCATCGCTCAGGATGACACAGCCATATGAAACGCGCCTGCCCAGCAATCCTTCCCACAGCTTGACGCCGGTGGCACGGTTGATGGGAAGCGCATGGATGCCGTTTTCTAGAGGACCGGAGTAATAGATGCCAAGCCAGTAGGGCATGTCCAGATTCCAGGTGCTGGCATACGCCATCTCGATTTTGTCCAGCACACGAAAGTGCCCTGTGGCAGTATCTCTCCCAGGCTCTCCTGTGGAGACGACCCAATTCCACAACAAGCGACCGTTTTCATACACGTACATGCGCTGCTCGGAGATGTCCACCAGAATGAGCTGATCCTCCGGGCCGGCTGTCGGTGTAGCGGTAGGGAGTGGTGTGGCGGTGGGAGTGGGCGAGGGCGTGGGTGTGGGCGGCCGCAATAACGCGGCAATCTCCTGCACTTTTTGCTGCGCGTCGGGTTGGTCCGGTCGTATCGAAAGCGCGGATTGGAACGCCTGCTGTGCCTCCACCAGTTGACCGGCATTTTGCAGGGCAATTCCCAGGTTGAAATAAGCACCATACAACCAACTGTCCACCTCGGCAAAGGTGGGTTCCTCCGCGGAAACGCGCGAGAACGCCTCGATCGCTGCTTGCCACTCGCCGCGATGATACCATTGGAGGCCCTCCAACATGTGCATCAGCAGACGGCGTTCCTGAAGGACGGAAGCCTCATGGGGTGCCAGGCGCAGCGCTTGATCCAACGCCACCAGGGCCTCCGGCAATTTGCCTTCCTTGCGCCGCATGACACCAAGCTGCAAGTAAGCGTTTGCCGCGCTGTGCCGCCAGATCGGATCAGAAGGGTTGATTTGGCGGAGCGTTTCCAACATCGAGACAGCCTCGACCCAGCGCGCTTCGCTCAGTGCCACGTTCAACGCTGTCCGCAAGGCGCTTATGTGCGTATCCTGCTCAGGCGCTACCACGGGAGCAGATCTTGCGGTGCTGGAACGCAACCATATCGCGAACGCCAATAGGAAGAGCGCAATGATCAGGGCTAAGATCAGCAGGATGGTGATCCACCTCGGCCAAGGACGTTGCCGCCCGGCAACTTTGGGCCTTGCGAGCACCTCGTGAGGCGCTGTGTCTGTCTCGTCGAGGAGCTCGGATGTTTCCTCTCCGAGCTTATCCGGAGCGGACGGAACAAGGGGCTGTGCCGGTCGCTCCTCATCATGAGGCACTGACTCTGCCGGCGCGCCGGCGACCTCAACCGGTGATGGATGGTCAGCGGGCATAGCCGGCGCAGTGGATAAGCGGGTTTCCAACCATCGCCTTGCCTCAGGGAGCTTGGGATGGTTCGGGTTGAGTTGCTCCACTTGGCGTAATGCAATGCGGGCCTCGCGCGGATTTTCAGCAACCGCTACCAACCATAACCAGGCCATCTCGTTCACCGGGTCGTTCATGAGCACCTGGCGCAGCAGGAGATAGGCCTGGCTTCGATCACCCGTTGTCGCCGCTTGGACAGCCCGCTTCAGCAGTTGGCGTGGACTCTGTTCGCGTTCCATTTTGCCCGCTCCACGGAGTGTGGGTATCTTACTTATGTCTAATATACAGCTGTTTTGATTCCAGTGCAATACCTGAACGGTTCTTACCGTCAGAGTGCGCGTTACCCATCCAGGTGTCTAATTGTCGTGTCTCCCCCTCACATGCTATATTAGAGCATCATCGCCGATGAGAGGTCCTATGGTCGAAATCGTCGAGTCGCCCCACATTCGTGGGGTTCGATTGGTGCACTTACATGCCTTCACCGATGCGCGTGGAGTCTTTATTGAAACGTTTCGCAAGGAGTGGTTTCCCGACCAATCCTGGGAGGTCATCCAGACGAACTGCAGCCACAGCCGCGCCGGTGTGCTGCGCGGGCTGCATTACCATTTGCATCAGGCCGACTACTGGTATGTCGTCCAGGGGACGATCCGCGCGGGAATGGTGGATTTGCGCCGCAGCTCCCCCACGTATCGCGCAACCCAAATTGTGGAGCTCTCTGACCAGATCCCTATGGGGCTTCTGCTGCCGTGTGGTGTCGCCCATGGCTTCCTGGCCCTCAGCGATGTGATTCTCACCTATCTGGTCAATCGCTATTATGATGCGAGCGACGAATACGGACTTGCCTGGAATGATCCCGAGTTGCGGTTAGATTGGGGGCTTCAAGACCAAGAGCCGCTCATCTCAGAGCGTGACCGGAGCAATCCCCCGTTTGCTCAGATTCCAACTCAGTCGCTGCCCGATTGAAACCACAATGCTATATGCTATGATGTGGGAGGACAGCGACATCTTCCATACAAAAGGAGGTTCTGAAATTGGCACCTGGCATCGGCCATCAGTTTATGGTGCAGACTTATTACCGCTACCTCGAACCATCGGATCAAAGCAAAGGACTGCCTCAGCCCCCTTTGCAACTGGCATACGATCCCGCTCTGCCGACCATCACGTTGCCCACCCCCGCGGCGGTCGAAGTGCGATCGGTGAGCCTTCGCGAAGCGATCGAGACACGACGCAGCGTGCGTCACTACGCCTCAACGCCTCTGTCTTTGGAGGAGCTCTCCTTCCTGCTCTGGTGTACGCAGGGTGTTAAGGAGGTGAGTGGCCGGCAGGTCACCTTACGCACCGTGCCGTCGGCGGGCGCCCGCCATGCCTTCGAAACCTACCTGCTCGTCCATCGCGTCGCCGATCTGCCGCGCGGACTTTATCGTTTTCTGGCGCTTGAGCACCAATTGCTGCAGCTCAATCTCGACCCGCAGTTGAGCGACAAGATCACGGAAGCATGCTGGAACCAACAGTTCGTCAAGCAGAGCGCTGTCACCTTCATCTGGAGCGCTGTGGTCTATCGCATGACCTGGCGCTACAGTGAACGCGGCTACCGCTATCTCCACCTGGACGCAGGCCACGTCTGTCAAAACCTCTACCTGGCCGCCGCAGCGGTGGACTGTGGCGTCTGCGCCATCGCCGCTTTTAACGATGAAGCGATGAACGCCTTGTTAGGCCTGGACGGTGCGGAGCAATTTGTGATTTATCTGGCGACAGTGGGCAAGCGCGACAGAGTATGAGAGCAACTTGATAGTTTTTGACAGCTGCTTTGTGGTATTAGTTATTTAAGAAAGCTGATCAAGCAGCCAGATTGGCTGCTTTTTTCGCGCATTTCAGCGATGTCAGAGACGCAAAGTTCACGGATACCAGATTTTTATAAACGCAACGTCGCGGAACGGCTTGCCATCGTTGCAGAATGGGCTTCGTTGACTCCTCAAGAGCGTGAGCTCCTGCAGAGCGGGGGACTTTCCCTGCGCATAGCCGACCATATGATCGAGAATGTGGTCGGTGTGTATGGCCTGCCGCTGGGAATCGCTACCAATTTTCTGATCAATGGACGGGATGTGCTGATCCCGATGGTGGTCGAGGAACCCAGCGTGGTTGCCGGAGCCAGCTTCGCCGCTAAATTGGCCCGTACGGGTGGTGGCTTCAAAGCGGTTTCCACCGCGCCGGAGATGATCGGGCAGATCCAGGTGCTCGACGTGCCCAATCTGCACAAAGCGCGTTTCGACCTGTTGATGCACGCGGAAGAACTGTTGGCGCTTGCCAACCGTTGTGACCCTGTCCTGGTCAATTTGGGAGGTGGCGCGCGTGAATTGGAGGTGCGTCTGGTTGAACAAAGCCCGGTCGGGGGCATGCTGGTGGTACACGTGATCTACGACACGCGCGATGCAATGGGCGCCAATGCGGTCAACACCGTGTGCGAAGCGCTGGCACCGCGCGTCAAGGAAATCACGGGCGGACGCGTGGTGTTGCGCATCCTGAGCAACCTGGCGGAACGCCGGCTGGTGCGCGTGCAATGTACCGTGCCTGCCGAGGCGCTGACTTTCACCTCGGACGGACATCTCTATCCCGGCCAGCAGGTCGTGCTTCGCATTGTGGAGGCAAGTGCTCTTGCGGTGGTTGATCCATACCGCGCTGCCACGCACAACAAGGGTATCATGAACGGCATAGATGCGGTGGTCATCGCGACAGGAAATGACTGGCGTGCCGTCGAGGCGGGCGCCCACGCTTATGCAGCGCGCACCGGGCGTTACACCGCCCTGTCACATTGGGAACAGACACCCGGTGGTGACCTGGTCGGAACACTGGAGATGCCGATGGCCGTGGGCGTCGTGGGTGGCACAGCGCGTTCACACCCGACTGCTCAGGTCGCGCTCAAAATACTCGGCGTCCACACCGCCCAAGAATTGGCGGAGATCATCGCCGCAGTAGGGCTGGCTCAGAACCTGGCGGCATTGCGCGCGCTGGCCACCGAGGGCATCCAGCGCGGACACATGCGGCTGCATGCGCGACAGCAGCGGCTCGCCGAGGAAGAAAGATGAAACCGCTAAGATCGGTAGGTATTGTCGGTTATGGCGCCTATATCCCGCGCTATCGTCTACCGGCTGACGAGATCGCGCGCGTCTGGGGGGAGAAGGGTGAACCACCGGTGCGCGAAAAAGCCGTTCCCGGATTGGACGAGGACACGCTCACGATTGCGCTGGAGGCGACCCGCAACGCGCTGGCGCGTGCCGGCGTTGATCCCCAAGAGATCGGGACAGTCTGGGTGGGCAGCGAAAGCCATCCCTACGCCGTCAAGCCGACCGGCACGATCATAGCGGAAGCGATCGGTGCGACACCTTTTACGTTGGCGGCCGACCTGCAGTTCGCCTGCAAAGCCGGCACCGAGGCGATCCAGGCCGGCATCGGCTTGGTCGCCAGCGGCATGGTCAAGTATGCGCTGACAGTGGGAGCGGATACCGCTCAAGGGCGCCCCGGCGATGCCTTGGAGTACACAGCTGCAGCAGGTGGTGCTGCTTACCTGCTGGGTCCCGCTGAGGAAAGCCTGGCTGTCTTCGAGGAAAGCCTCTCTTATGTGACCGATACACCGGATTTCTGGCGGCGCCCTTATATGCACTATCCCAGCCACGCCCAACGTTTCACCGGGGAACCGGGCTATTTTCACCACGTGCTCTCAGCCGCACAGGAGCTGATGAAGCGTACCGGTCACAAGGCAGAGGATTTCCGTCATCTGGTCCTGCATCAGCCAAATGCGAAATTTCCCGAACGTGCCGCCCGCAGGTTGGGCTTCCGACCGGAACAGTGGAAAACCGGATTGCTTGCCCCGGAAATAGGCAACACCTACGCAGGCGCTGCACTGTTGGGGTTGGCAGCGGTTCTGGACGAAGCGCAACCCAACGAGTTGATCCTGGTGGTCTCGTTCGGCTCCGGGGCCGGCAGCGATGCCTTTATCCTGCGCACCACCGAGCAGATCACGGCGCGCCAACGACTCGCCGTGACCACGCGTGCATACATAACCCGCCGCGTGGTGATCAACTACGCGCTCTACGCGCGCTATCGTCGCAAGTTGCTCACGGAGTGAAGGGGGAGCAAAGCTGCTGACGAGATGCGGAGTATCAGATACCGGCTGAATCAAGGCTTGGGAACAGGACAGATATGCGTGGGGTGAGCATTATCGGCGTGGGACAGACGCCAGTGGGAGAACATTGGGATCGCAGTCTGCGCCATCTGGCTTATGAGGCGGTATCGGCCGCGCTGCAAGATGCCGGCATCGAAGGCGCGCATGCGATGTATGTGGGAAATATGTTGTCTGGAGAGATCAGCAATCAATCTCACCTGGGCGCGTTGATCGCGGATTTCTGCGGGCTGCGCGGCATCGAAGCGGTCAAGATCGAAGCGGCCTGCGGCTCGGGCGCGGCGGCGGTGCGGATGGGCTATCTGGCCGTCGCCAGCGGTGTCCACGACCTGGTCATCTGTGTAGGTGTCGAGAAGATGACCGACGATGTAGGCGGCAAGCTCACTGCCGCGCTGGCCCAGGCAGCGGATGCAGAGTATGAGCTGGCACATGGCATCACCTTCGTGGGACTCAACGCCCTGCTGATGCGCCGTTACATGTACGAATATGGGGTGCGTCACGAGGATTTTGCTGAGTTCTCCATCAACGCCCATGCCAATGCGGTGGGCAACTCTTATGCTATGTTTCGCAGACCCATCACTTTGGAGGATTTCAAGCATGCGGATATGATCTGTGACCCGATCAATCTGCTGGACTCGTCCCCTATGGCAGATGGCGCTGCTGCGGTGGTGCTTTGTCCCACCGAACAGGCCCATGCCTTCAAAGGGAAGCCGGTGCGCATTGTGGGGAGTGCATTGACGACCGACTGCCTCAGCATCCATGACCGTCGTGATCCGCTCTGGCTCCAGGCGGCTGAGGATTCGGCGCGGCGCGCCTATGTCCAGGCCGGCGTAACGCCCCAAGACATTGATCTGTTCGAACTGCACGACGCCTTCACCATTATGAGTGCATTGAGTCTGGAGGCGTGTGGCTTTGCCGAACGGGGCAAGGGCTGGCAGCTGGCGGTGGAAGGGCAGATCCGGCCGGACGGCCGCATCCCCATCTGCACTATGGGAGGATTGAAAGCTCGCGGTCATCCGGTGGGGGCCACCGGGGTTTACCAGATCGTCGAAGCAGTGCTCCAACTTCGTGGCGAGGCCGGAGCATGTCAGATCCCAAACGCCCGTCTGGCAATGACGCAGAATATCGGGGGCAGTGGTGCGACGATTATCACCCATATCTTGGAGGCTGAGGAATAGCGCTGCTTCGCTTTCATCGTTCGGGGTCATCACGGCGCCGAAATTTGGTATATCACCCAAAATGGTATATTACTAGAAATTGGAGGTATGAGACAGTATGGGAATTCCTGGCACTTGGCGATTGCGCAATCAGCGATTGGCGTTGATCGGTGAGGTATGCCACACATGTGGCAAAAAGATTTTTCCGCCTCGTGACGTGTGTCCGGACTGTGCGCGTGAGGCGCAGCATGTTTTCCGCTTCAGCGGACGTGGCGAAATCTATTCCTTCACCACGGTGTTCAATCCACCGGCCGGTTTTGAGGAATATGCGCCCTACACCGTCGCGCTGGTAAAACTCGAGGAAGGGCCGATCGTGACGGCTCAGTTGACAGACGTGGAGCCGGATCAAGTGGCCATTGGGCAGCCGGTCGAGATGGTCACGCGTAAATTGCAGGATGAAAGTCACGCAGGTGTAATCAGCTACGGCTACAAATTCCGCCCCCGCATGCAAGCCACATAGTTGCCGCGAGGACGCAGCCCCCGGTGGCATGCACTGGCCAGCCAGAAAGCAGTCAGTGCATGCCACCGGTGCAGATAGGGTGAAACCTCAAAGGCAAGGGATTCCACCAACACATCTGCCGTGCTCTCGCTTGGCCTGAGCAAGGCATACGTCTCCGTCGAAATGTATCTGGCATACCCGGTACCAAAACTTCTGCGCTGAAGGGTGGAACGTGTCCCATTGAGGTCATCGAACTACTTCGTGCCTGTATCAACCGCAAACTGAGGACAGCGGCTTCGGCGAATCCTCCAGGGTGCGTTGGCGTTGGAGCATCATAAGATATAGGGGGATCAGGACGGCGGAGTGCCAAGGGTGGTGCAACGCCCCGGGTGGGACTCGAACCCACAGCACACGGCTTAGAAGGCCGTTGCTCTGTCCGCTTGAGCTACCGGGGCACTACAACCTCTATTCTATGCTCTTATAGGAAGCACGCAAGTCAAGCGAAGATCTTTGCACCCCTTTTTTTGCTTCGCACCGCACAATGTGCTAATCTGGACTAACCTTGGTCCATCAATTCCCCAATATGTGCCCTCAGGGCTAGATTAAGGAGCTACCAATGTTCGATTTCCTCAAAGGCGGCAAAGCGACCGTAGCTGTCACGGTCGACCGTCCTGCCCAGCCCTACTTCGCAGGTGAGACAGTCCAGGCCAAGATTGAAGTCCAAGTGCAAAAGGAACTCAAGATCACCGAAGCACGCGCGCAGCTGGTCTGTCAAGAGAAATATCAATACCGTGATGAGAGCAGGGACATGGACGATGACGGGGGTGTAAGCTCCAGCATCGAAAAGAAATGGGCAACGGTTGGACAGGTGGTCCAGCAACAACAGCTCTTGCCAGAAGGCAGTCTTCCAACCGGTTTCAGTCGCTCTTTCGAATTCGTGGCCCCCATCCCCGCTGACGCGCCCCCGACCTGCCAAAACGGCAAGATCGTGAATGTCGAGTGGTTTGTCAAGGCCACGCTCGCCCGTCATCTGGCTCGGGATATCGAAGCCCTGGTGCCCATCCGGCTGCTTTCCGCCCCGACTGGTGAAGCGGCCAGGGAAGGGGTGTATGGGTTTTCCAATGGGCCGGAAGAAACAACCCTCCATTTTGCCTTGAGCTCGCTGGAATGGTGCCTGGGTGACACGGTACAAGGCACATTCGTGGTACAGCCTCAGAAAGGTTTCGACGTGTCCGAAGTGCGTTTGGAGCTGGTGCGTCAGGAGTACGTGCCAGAGGGCAAAGGCAACACATTTCGTGAGGCGAAACCGGTCAAGCTGGCCGGTCGAACTCGCCTGCAACCCGGCCAGGAACTGGCCATCCCTTTCAGCATTGTCATCCTAGAAGCTGCGCCGGCGACGATGCGCACCCATCACAGCTCGGTGACATGGTCCCTGGTGGGAGTCCTGGCACGGTCACTGCGGCGGGATACATACGCAGAGCAGGAAATCTTCGTCTTCAGCAGGCGTCGTTGAGATATCCTTGCAATGAAGCGATCATAGACCGTCCTTTGTTCGTGGGCATCCCATCGTTGTATAAGGATTCTACGCATTAAGTTAAGGAGATGTGAGCACAATGAAGACAGGAGCAAAAGGCGGCAACTTAAGGATCCTCTCCGATGAAGAGATGATGCGCATTCATCAGGCAGCTTTAGATCTGTTATGGGACCCGGGTCTGTTTAGCGAATCCGACCTTTTCCTGGACATCTTTGCGAAAGGTGGTGCCCGTGTCGATCGCGATGCACGTGTCATCCGGGTGCCGGCCGAGATGGTTGATGCGGCGCTCGCCTCGGCGCCGCACTCTTTTGTCTTGTACGGACGGTTTGACCCGGCGATGGACATGCTGTTGGAACACGGCCGGGTCTATTACGGCATGGGGGGCACTTCCGAACCACTGTTCTGGGATTATGCGCTATGGCAGGCACGTCAACCGACCAAGCAGGATATGATCACCAGCACGCGCATCGGCCATGCGTTGCCCAACATTGACTTCGTGCAGACCCTGTGCATGTCGGGTGACTATCCGACGGATGTCATCTTCTTCCACGATTTTGACGCCATCTTCCGCAACACCACCAAGCCCACTGTGATCAACATCCTGGAGAGACCGTTCACGGTTCGCTTGCTGGAGATGACCGCCGCTGCGTCCGGTGGAGAAAGCGCCTTGCGGGAAAAGCCCAGTGTGTTGGGCATCGTCACACCGGTCTCGCCACTCAAAGTGGCTGTCATGAACGAAGGGATCGTGGATGCGGTTCAGGCGGGTGTTCCTATCCTCTACTCCCCTGGCCCGTTGATGGGTGCCACCGGCCCGGCGACGGTGGCCGGCACGGTTGTGTTGACCATCGCCGAGGTGCTGTTTGGGGTGGTGCTTACCCAGTTGATCCGGCCCGGCGCACCGGTGGTGCTCAAACCGGACACGGATGTGTTTGACATGAAAACCACCCAATGCACCTATGGCAGTCCGGAGCAGAGTCTGGGCAAGCTGGCCGTGACGCAACTGGCTCGACACTACAATCTGCCCATCTATGGATTGGGTGGTGGCGTGGAGGCGAAGGTACCAGACGCTGAGGCCGCTGCTGAAGCGATGATGAACATGTTGCTCAATGCACTGGCCGGCATGACAATGTCGCAGAGCTTAGGCACACTGTCGTGGGGACAGTATGGCTGCCAGGAGATGGTAGTCATCTGCGATGAACTGGTACATACGATCAAACGCATCCTGAAAGGCATCAACGTCAACGAGGATACCCTGGCCATCGATGTCATCCGCGAGGTGGGGCATGGGGGCAGTTTCCTGCAACATGAACACACGGTGCGTTATTTTCGGGAGGAGCTCTTCTTCCCCGTGCTTTTCCGTCGCCAGACCATCGAGCAATGGCTGAAGAGCGGAGGGAAGATGATCCACGAGGTGGCGCATGAGCGCGTGCAGGAGATTCTGGCCCAGGCCGGCCCTGTACCCCTGCCCCCCGAGGTAGATGCCGAGCTGGAACGCGCTCTCAACAAGGCGATCCACGAGACGGAGCAGGAACGTCGCTCATCGTAGGAGGAGCAGGTTATGCAACTCAGCTGCTTGCCGGTCTCATTCTTCTCCGATATCATTGCCGGCCGTATGACGGTCAGCGAATGGGCCCGGATGGGGGCTGCGTTGGGGCTGAATGGCATTGACTTGAGCATCCTGTTCGTTCCGGATCGTTCTCCACAAGCCGTCAAAGCGATGCGCCGCGACATCGAAGCGGCCGGCATCCAGGTGGTCATGGTGACCAGCTACCCCGATTTCACCCACCCTGATGCCGCCCAACGCGCGCGGGAGTTAGACCTGGAGGTGGAGGTTTTCCGCGTCGCCGCCGATCTGGGCGCCAAGTATGTGCGTGTCACAGATGGCCAGGCACATCCCGAAACAGGGCGCGCCGAGGGGATCGTATGGGCAGTGGAAGGGCTCAGCCGACTGGTCGAGCGCGTGCGCGACAGCGGGGTCATCCCTGTCTTTGAGAATCACGCCAAGCCGGGAGCCTGGCAATACACCGATTTTTCTCAATCACCTGACATCTTCCTGGAGATCGTGCGTCAGACAGAAGGGATCGGGCTGGGCATCAATTTCGACACCGGCAATGCCGCTGCCTATGCAGACGATCCGCTTGCGCTGCTGAACGCAGTGCTCCACCGTGTTGTCACCGTACACGCAGCCGACACTGCGGTGAAAGGCGAATTGCGACATGTCTTGCTCGGCACGGGTGTCACCCCGTTCCTGGAGCTGTTTGAACACTTGGTGCGCTTCGGGTGGGATGGCTGGATCTGCATGGAAGAAGCTTCCTACCAGGGGCGCGAAGGGATAGAGAAAGCCGCGCGCTTTGTGCGCCAGACATGGGAGGAGGCAAAACGGCGTGCGGCAAGGGGCTAACCAGGCAGATCCCTTGGGGTGTAAGCCGCTCGGTTATGTGTCCGCGCGAGGAGATGTTGGCGCAACGGGAGGACATTGCCATCCGGCAGTGAGGCCGGTGCGGCGCATCTCGGCAAATGTGCGGAGTATGCCGCAGCCATGACAGACGTGACGACAATCCACCTTGACTTCGCCGCGCAGAGCCGCTTGCCAGTCCGCCCACAGCCAGGCCCGTGAAACCCCTGTCTCGATGTGATCCCAGGGGAAGACCTCGTCCGCATCCCGGGGTCGCGTGGCATACCAATGCATATCCAGGTTGTGCGTGCGGAATGCAGCCTCCCAGATTTCGGGCTTGAAGTGTTCGTGCCACGCATCGAAGCGACAGCCGTTTTGCCACGCCGTCAAGATCGCCCGGCCGACCCGCCGATCGCCACGCGTCAGGGCCGCTTCGAGCAAGGACTCTTGCGGGTCGTTCCAATTGTAGATGATCCCTCGAGTGTGACCGAAGGCCTGGCGCAGCAACCTTTGTTTGTGCCGGATGAGATCAGGGGGATCCAACGCAGCCCATTGAAAGGGAGTGTGTGGCTGAGGGACGAACGTGCTGACACTCACGCGCACTTGAGCCTTGTTGCGATGATATTTTCGCCCGACATCGAGCACCGCCCGGGCCAGATGGGCGATGGCGAGCACATCCTCTTCGGTCTCGGTAGGTTGCCCGATCATAAAATACAGCTTGATCTGTCGCCAGCCACGGCGATATACTGCGTCCACCAATTCAAGCAGCTCCTGCGAGGGGATCGGTTTGTTGATCACCTCGCGCAGGCGGTCGCTGGCCGCTTCGGGAGCGAAGGTGAAACCGGTGCGGCGCCCCTGGGTCAACAGGTCAACCATCTCGACCGTGACACTTTCCACTCGCGAGCTGGGCAGCGAGAGCGAAACGTGCTGCGCACGCGTACTTTCTAACAACGTGCGGACGAGCGTTTCAATGGCGCGATAATCTGTGCTCGAGAGGCTGAGCAGACCGATTTCACTGTGACCGGTGTGTCGGACGATCTCCTGCGCCGCCTCGACGATCTCCGCTACGGGGCGCTCGCGTACCGGACGATAGACGACTCCTGCCTGGCAAAACCGGCAGCCACGTGTGCAGCCCCGCTGGATTTCCACAGCAGCACGGTCGAACACGATATCCAGATAGGGCACCACAAATCGCGTGACCGGCTTGGGCAGAACGGGGACGATGCGCCTGACAATTTTCTGCGGTGCCTCGGCGCAGATCGGCTCAATCGCTTCCAGTCTTCCGTCCGGGGCATAGCGTGGCTGATAGAAGCGTGGCACATACACGCCAGGGATCTGGGCAAAGCGGCGCAACTGGGTCTCGCGATCGGCGTTTCGCACTTCGCGAAATGCCTCCACAATTTCCAGGATGACCTCTTCCCCCTCGCCGATGACGAAGAAATCGATGAACTCGGCTAAGGGTTCTGGGTTGTACGCAGCACATCCCCCTGCCATCACCAACGGATAACGTGCATCACGCGCAGCGCTCAACAGCGGCAGCCCGCCCAGCTGGAGCAGTGTCAACGTGTTGGTATAGAGCTGAGGATACGGCAGGCTGATACCGATCAGATCGAAATCAGCAAGTGCATGGCGGCTTTCCAACGAATAGAGCGGAATCCCCGCACGGAGCAGCGCCTGCTCCATGTCTGGCCAAGGTGTATAGACGCGCTCAGCCAGGACATCCGGGCGCCGGTTGAGAATGTCGTATAGGATCGCCAGGCCCAGGTTGCTCATCCCCAGCTCGTAAATATCCGGGAACGCCAGGGCCACTTTGACGTCCACCTGTTGCCAGTCCTTGGTGACGCTGTTATATTCGCCCCCAACATAACGCGCCGGCTTCTCAACCTCAGGGAGAATGGCGTCCAACTCGCGTTCGTCCACAACCATAGGCTTGGGAACCAATCTGATTTTATTTCTCATATATCATCATAACATTACTGCTGTATTGTGCCAACTTGAGCGGGGCGTTTGTCACGGCAGGTACAAGCTAGGATCGACCAGCTCACTGCCCAGGCGAATCTCAAAATGGAGATGAGGGCCGGTGGAGAAACCGGTGTTGCCCATCAGCCCCAACACTGTTCCGCCAGATACCCATTGACCATTTGACACACTGGGGGCTTGTTGAAGGTGCGCATAAAGGGTTTGGTATTCGCCGTGGTCGAGCACCACCATGTAGCCGTAGCCGCGATCACTCCAGCCGGCGAAGCGCACGATGCCTCCCGCCACAGCGCGTACCGGAACACCTTCATCGTTGGCGATGTCCAGCCCCTTGTGGCAAAACCAGTAGCTCTGCGTAACTGTGCCATCAGCAGGACGCTGGCTGAGGATTGGCGGACTGGACGCAGGAGTTCCCTCGCCGGCATAGCTGCGAAATGTCTCAGCACTTACCTGGCCACAGCCGAACTGCAGCGCTTCCGCGATACCGTAGAAGACGGTGTACAAATTGCGCCCCAGGATGAAAGCAGCACCGATCACGGCTATGGCGATCAAAGCAATGAGCAAAGCATATTCTACCAGCCCTTGTCCTCGACGATTTTTCACGATGGCACCTCAACTTTCGCGGCCTCCCGAGCTATGAGGCACATACCCGGACCGGGTCGCGCACAACGGCCGATCATCCGCTTTGACGTCTGACACCTCGGCAAGGACGACCGTCTACGTGACACAGGATAAGAGCTTGTCGCTCCGAAATCAAGTCTAGAGCATCTGGCGGTATGCATCCAGTGTGGCAGCAGCGGTATGCTTCCAGGTGAAGGTGGCGGCACGCGCCAATCCTCGACGACGCATCTCCTCACGCAACCCTTCATCCACGCATAGTGCGATGATGGCAGCACCCATGCTGCGCGTATCCTCTGGGGATACCTGGAAGGCAGCATCACCGGCCAGCTCAGGAAGCGAGCTGGTGTTGCTGGTGACTACAGGGGTGCCACATGCCATCGCCTCCAGGATGGGCAGGCCGAAGCCTTCATAGCGTGAGGGGTAGACAAACACGCTCGCAGCGCTGTACACCGCCGGCTTGTCCTCCTCGGCGATGAAACCGGGATACAACACGGCCGTGGCGATTTCCAGCTCTCTGGCGATGCGACGTGGATCGGGGAAGAGAGGGGTGTCCCGCTCCGGCAATCTGCCGGCCATCACCAGGGGATACGTATCACCCAGGGCGTGCACCACCCATGTGTAGGCATGCAGCAATGCGGCTGCGTTCTTACGCACATCAAAGCCAGAAAGCCATAACACGAAACGTTCGGGAAGATGATATTTCTCGCGCACCGCACTTAGGACAGCGACATCGTTGACCGGGCGGTAATAGGGTGCTGCTGCTAGATAGATAACGCGCACCCGGTCGTGCGGAATATGCAGATGCTCTTGGATATCTCGGCGGCTGGCCTGTGAATCGGTCAAGATGAGGTGAGCACGATGCGCTGCCGTGGCAACCAATGCGGTGTACAGGCGCACCAGCGGCCCCCCGCGGTATGCCGGCAACACCAACGGGATCAGGTCATGGATGGTGACCAGGGTCGGCTGGAGAGGATGCAAGGGCGGTGCAAAGTAGGGAATATGGACCAGATCAACCTGCCGTTGGGCACAGAGACGAGGAAACGTGACTTGTTCGAACCATACTTTGCCGAGATGGCCACGAGGCGATGGTGCTGCTATCACCTGTACACGCGGGAACCAGGTTGGGGCATGATCCGCCGCCCAATGGGGCAGCACCAGCAGGATCTCAAGCGACTCGTCTGCCTCGAGCAATGCAGGCACCAGATGGCGCACCATCTGGCCACTGCCGGTGGTCGGTTGATCCCAGAACCAGCCACTTATCGCAATCCGCATAACAGGTGTTGGGCCGGATTATCGATTTCTCTGAGGTCGATCACCTCTTTCATCTTAACACTTCCCTCATGGCGCAGTCAAAGGAAGGCGTCAAGGATTGGCTTAGGATTGCCGCGACGCTGAAGAATGGGATCTTCATCTCCTACTGTGAACAGAGAGTCGACCAGCCTGGTACTCAATTTGACTGCACCAAAGAACTGATTAGAATATAGAGTTGAATATGGCCCATTCGTCTAGAGGCCTAGGACGCGGCCCTCTCAAGGCTGAAACAGGGGTTCGAATCCCCTATGGGCCATCACGGGTGCTACCAAGTTTTCCTGATGGGTAGCACCCTTTCTGTTATCTCGGACGACGCGGCGGGGGCACTTCGTGGCAGCGACGACAGCGTGCCTGGTAGACTTCGCTGGCGCCCACCAGGATTTGAGGATCATCGTAGTTGGCCGGCACGCCATTGATAAGGCGTTGTGTGCGGCTGGCTGGGGCTCCGCACACTGCACAAATCGCTTGCAGCTTGTCCACCATCTCAGCCTGGGCCATCAACACCGGCATGGGGCCGAAAGGCTCGCCACGAAAATCCATGTCAAGGCCGGCCACTATGACACGTTTGCCCTTTTGGGCCAGTTGTTCACACACTTCCACAACCGCCCAATCGAAAAACTGGGCTTCATCAATGGCCACTACATCGGTGTTGTCCCGTACCAGTTCCAGGATCTCAGCCGCAGAGTGGACCGCTATTGCATCCCACTGCAGCCCGTCGTGCGAGCTGACCCGTTCGGTCGCATAGCGGTCGTCAAGGAGGGGCTTGAAAACCTGTACGCGCTGGCGTGCGATGACAGCACGTTTCACCCGGCGGATCAGTTCTTCGGTTTTTCCGCTGAACATGCTGCCGCAGATCACTTCAATCCAGCCACCCTCGTAGCGATGGTACATGCCTGTCCTCCAAACACAAAGGGCAGATATTGACATCTGCCCTTTGAGATACTCGCCTATTCCATTTCCCGTCCGACACACTGCTTATTCGGTGGTTAGACCGAGCATCTGCAGGCGTTCCTTGATCTCACGGATGGAACGAGCGCTCAACCCTTCGATGGACTGTAATGCTGCGTCGCCTTCTTCCATCTTTTTCAACAAATCGCCGATGGTGACCATGCCGGCGTCCACTAACACCTTATGCACGCGGTCACCCAGGTCCAAGGCTTCGATCTGTTGCCGGAGCAAGGCCTCGCGCCGCTTGCGTAGCGCCAGCTCAAGGCGTGCTTTCTCCTCCGCCTCATGCAAATTGCGCTGTTTCACGCGCTTGTGATAGCGGTCTACCTGACCGGCGGTGTCAATAATGCGTTGTTCGCCGGTGAAAAAGGGGTGGCAGTTTGAGCAGACGTCCGTACGAATCAGCTCGACCGTGGAACCCGTCGTCCACGTCGCTCCGCAGCTACACACCACCTTAGCATTCGGATAGTACTTGGGGTGAATACCTTCTTTCATAAGGACCTAATGTGCCTTTCGCAGATCAGAAAAAGATTTGCCGGGATCAAACCGCCAGATATCTATTGCAAAGGATAGACGCTCACGCGTCTCCTGTCACCGCGTACAGTCTCGAAGCGGACAACACCATCGATGATGGCAAACAGGGTGTGATCCTTGCCCACACCTACATTGGCGCCGGGTTGAAACTTGGTGCCGCGTTGTCGCACCAAAATGTTCCCAGCGCGCACCTGTTGTCCACCAAATATCTTAACTCCTAGTCGCTTCGACGCGCTGTCACGGCCGTTGCGGCTGGAACCACCACCTTTCTTGTGCGCCATTCGTTATACCTCCTCTACCATCGTTGATGTACCTTCGTTGATGGAACCTGCCTGCTCAATGCACGATCTTCTCGATGCGCAATCGCGAGAAGACCTGCCGGTGCCCTTGACGACGGCGATAACGCTGTTTGGGCCGATATTTCCATACTAGCAGCTTTTCGCCTTTTTCGAGTGCTTCTACACGGGCAATCACCTTCGCCCCCTGTACTAAGGGACGACCCACTTTTACGCCTGAGTCATGGGCCAGGAGCAGCACCTTTTCGATTTCGACGTGAGCACCCACCGGGTGCGGCATGAGATCAACCTGGATCACATCCCCCTCACTTACGCGATACTGTTTACTACCAGTCTCGATAATTGCGTACATCCGTGCCTCCCAAAGATAGCTCAACGCCGCGTATGCATAGGGTTCGATTCTCGCAAACTCTTATTATACCCTGGGGTAGAAGAGGAGTCAAATTATCGTAGTGAGGGTGTTGAAAAAGTCCCTGGACCGCTCATATTTTTGTAGGAAAATGGGCCAATAAAGTGGGTAACTAAAAACTTTTTTCAACAACCTCCGTTATAGCACCCTCTGAGAACAGCCAAGAGGCAAGAAATGTCACGATCTATCGGAAGGGCTCTTCGTCCGCGCCACTTCCCACAACGTGAGATTGATCACGCCTCACTCAAACGATCATCCCACATCATTGCACCCTCTTTTCCGGTGTATTATACTTCCCTACGGAAGTCACTTCCTGACAACTGCACAATCGGAAACAGCTGTAGAAGTCCCACAAACCTATGGGTACGCAAAGCGGGGGGAGTTTGCAAGCCAAAGCGAATGTGTGGATCGAACGGCACGGTCAGGTGGCGCTCAGCCGTTGGCGCGTCGCTTTGTTATTGGCTGTGCAGGAAACCGGATCCATCTCTGCCGCTGCCCAGCGCCTGAATATTCCCTATCATCGCGCCTGGGACAAGATACGGGAATGCGAACACTGTCTGGGCGTCTCGCTGCTGATCACTCAAACAGGTGGTGTGGGGGGTGGCGGAGCGCGTTTGACACCTGCTGCCATTGACTACATACAGCGTTTTCAGCAGTTTGAGCGCGGTCTGGACGAGCTGATCCAACAGCGCTTCCAGGCAGCTTTTGGTGACCTGCTATCTCAATCGGACGAATCGTCTGTTCTCGGGAGAGAGACGTGCGCGAATCACCCTACCCAATGATCTCCGTGGAGGCCGCTCTCCATATCATCTTGCAACATGTAGCCCCTCTACAGCCAGTGCGGATGCAGTTTGTAGATGCATGGGGTTTGGTGGTGGCGGAGGATGTATATGCTGCGGAGGCAATACCCCCCTTTGCTGCCTCTGCAGTGGACGGCTACGCCGTGATTGCCGCTGACCCATCCCCAGTACGCCGGATTATTGGAGCACAACCGGCTGGTGCGATGGGTACACTCACCGTCACGCCGGGCAGTGCGGTACACGTGATGACCGGCGCACCGCTCCCCGCTGGCGCCGACGCTGTGGTGATGATCGAACACACCAGCTTGGAGGATGACGGTTACATCCGTCTCCACACTCAGCCTGCTGTGGGCGACAATGTGCGACCGATTGGACAGGACGTAGCAGCCGGCCAGCTGGTGCTCTCGCGCGGCACGGTGTTGGGCGCCGCCGAAGTTGGCTTGTTAGCAACGATTGGCAAGACCCACATTGCGGTTTATCCACGTCCGCGCGTGGCCGTCCTTTCTACAGGTGACGAGCTGGTTGATCCGCATGAGCCACTGAAACCCGGACAGATCCGCGATGCCAACCGCTATAGCTTACTGAGCGCCGTGCGCGAGGCAGGCGGTCAGCCGCTCGATTGGGGACGCATCCCCGACCGGGCGGAAGCGGTGCACGAAGCGCTGGAAAGTGCCCTGCGCGAGGCGGATGCCGTGCTGACCTCAGGTGGGGTCAGTATGGGTGAGCTCGATCTGATCAAGCCCTATCTGGCCGAGCGGGGTACAGTCCATTTTGGCCGTGTGCGTGCCCGACCAGGCAAGCCGGTCACCTTTGCCACGGTGGACGGTGTGCCGGTGTTTGCTATGCCGGGCTTTCCGGTCAGTGCATTGGTGAGCTTCGAGGTTTATGTGCGTCCTGCCTTGCTCAAGATGGCCGGACACATTTATGTGCACCGCCCGCGTCAACGCGTCATTATCGAACATGCCATCCGGCACGAACCCGATCGTACTGAATTCCAGCGCGCCATAGTGACGCGGCGTGCCGATGGCCGCTATACTGCGCACACTACCGGTTATCAGGGCTCCGGCCGTCTGCTCTCTATGGTGGGTGCCAACGCACTGTTGGTGCTGCCGGCCGAGCAAGAGATGTTTCCCGCCGGCAGCGAGCTCGAGGCGTGGCTTATCGCCCCCGTGCGCGAAGAGGAAACTCCGGCAAACAGCTGAGCAATATACCTCAAAACGGGGACGGTTGGTGATGCACTATCTGCTCGGGATTGATGTCGGCACATCCAATACCAAGGCGGTGTTGGTTGACGAGGCAGGTCACATTGTCGCCGGCGCCGCCCATAGCCACCCTACCCTCACCCCCGCACCCGGACATCAAGAGCAAAAGGCTGAGGATTGGTGGCAAGGCGTGTGCTATACCGTGCGTCGAAGTATGGAGGAAAGCCAGATCAACCCCGATCAGATCGCAGGCATCAGCTTCAGCGCTCAAGGGTGTGCCTGCCAGCCTGTAGACGCACAGGGGCAACCGCTCGGCAATGCACTCATCTGGACGGACACCCGCGCTACGGCACAACAGGCGCGCATCCGCCAGATCTTCGGAGAACAGCTGGGGCATGTAACCGGCAACAACATCTATGACCAGCCGGAGCCGCGCATGATGTGGATATGTGAGCACGAGCCGGAGCGCTACGCGCGCACTCACAAGTTTCTCACCACCCTCAGCTACCTGGTTTATCGTTTCACCGGCAACTTTGTGGCGACCACATCTGATTGGGGCTTTCATCTCTCCTTCGATCGGAAAAAGCGTTCATGGAACGACTACTTTGTGCGTGCCATCGGTCTGGATGCGGAGAAGTTCCCCACCCTATGCGAATCGCACGCCCTGGTGGGACAGGTGACCAAAGCGGCTGCGCAGGATACCGGTTTGCTTGAGGGGACACCTGTGGTGGCAGGTGCGCAGGACTCGGTGATCGTGGCATTGGCGGTAGGTGCGTTGGACGTTGGGCAGTCGGTGGTGATGCGTGGCACGACCGAACTGTTATGTTTCTCCACTGCGGAGGGCGAGTACCATCCTGACCTCTACACGACCTGCTCAGTCATCCCCGGACTATTCGTGCGTTATGACATGCGTGAGGTGGTCGCCTCGGGTGGTAGTTATCGCTGGTTGGCGATGATGCTTTTCGGTGCAGCGCGCGAATCCGAGTTCACGCAGATGAACGAATGGGCCGCTGCCTCCCCGGCTGGCTCGCATGGTTTGCTCTATCTCCCATACCTGCTCATCTCCACCAATCCCGACCCTGAGCAACAACGCGCCGGCTGCTACTTTGGTCTCTCCGCGACCACGACGCGCGGCGACCTGTGCCGCGCGGTGATGGAGGGCACTGCCTATGCACTGCGCGAGACGATTGCGCGTCTGGAAGGGATAGGGATCACGATCCGTGAACTACGTCTGACAGGTGGCCCGGCGGAGAGCACCTTGTGGAATCAGATCACGGCCGACGTGACCGGCTTGCCGGTTATGGTGCCGGCAGTGGGTGGCGCAGCGGCTGCCTATGGCGCCGCGTTGCTGGCAGGGATGGGTTGCGGGCTGATCCCGATGGACGACGGGTACGCAACCCTGCGCCGCATGATCCAATTGCGCCAGCGCTATGAGCCGCAGCCAGCGCAACAAGCCATATATGACCGTTTCTATGCAGAATTCTGCCGCTTAACCGCCCATACGCTCGGTATTGCCGCGCGCTTGAGACAGCCAGGGGTTGGCTGACGGGCTGCCGGCGATACCCGGCGAAACCGGCATGCCGTCAAACGAAGATACTCAGCGGTAAATAAGCCGATACCATCCAGTTTGGCGTGTCCACGATCTGGCTGATCTTGAGATCCAGCACCACGCCGCACAGACAATAAGCTTCCTCGCGTGTCAGACCATATTCCATTGTTGTGTGGTCAATATACACTCGTATATGCTCAGTGGATGCAATGTGACCCACTTCGTTCGCCCAAAGTGGAAGCTTGGATTTATAATGGACACCAAAGCAAAGAAGGCGATCAGACGTCTCGATTGGAGGAACGATCAGGTTTAAACCGAAGATCGCCTGGTAGATGCTCAGCTTCAATTCGATGCGAAAGGATTTCACCCATGCGGCCGACATTACGCGACCTGCTAGTTGAACCCGGAGTATTGATCGCAGACGGCGCCACCGGCACATTTTTACAACAAGCCGGTCTGCCCAGGGGTGTGGCACCAGAGCGGTGGAACCTGGAGAATCCCGAGGCAATTCTGTCACTACACAAGAGCTACCTGGATGCGGGAGCCCAGCTGATTCTGACCAATTCATTTGGTGGCAATCGCTACCGTCTGGCAGGGCATGGGTTGGCGCAACAAGTGCGCGAGATCAATCTGATCGCAGCGCAATTGGCACGTCGGTCAGCCGGTACAACCGCCTGGGTGCTCGGCGATATTGGGCCACTGGGACAATTGCTGGCACCCCTTGGCCCGGTTTCCTATGAAGACGCAGTGGCCGCGTTCTCCGAGCAAGCCGCTGCACTGGCCGAGGGAGGCGTGGATGCCATTCTCATCGAAACGATGAGCGACCTGGAGGAAGCAAAAGCGGCTGTTGAGGGCGCACGTCGTGCGAGCGACTTGCCTATTTTGGTGACAATGAGCTTCGACACCCACGGGCGCACGATGATGGGCGTCACTCCGGTGCGGGCAGCACATGAACTATGGGCGATGGGCGTAGATGTCATCGGCGCTAACTGTGGGCGCAGCTTGCCGGAAAACCTGGAAGCGATACGTGCGATGCGTGATGCGCAGCCACAGGCGGTGTTAATGGCCAAACCCAATGCCGGCCTTCCCCGCACAGAGGGTGACACTCTCCACTATGAGGTAACACCGGAGATTATGGCAGACTACGCCTTGCGTTTCGTTGCATTGGGGATCAAAATATTCGGCGGATGCTGTGGTTCGACGCCCGAACACATCCGGGCAGTCGCGCGTGCATTGCACAGATGAGACACCCGTCGCTATGGAGCGATCAGCCGGGCACATCATACAGCTATGGGTACGCCCGCGTGCACCCATCTGGCATGTCGGGGCAGGATGGGCTGCACTGAGCGGTGCCATAGCGAGTGGCCTCCTTTGGGAAAATGAGGCGCCGCTGTTGATGCGCATCAGCACCATTTTGCTCATCTGGTTGCTGGCCGATCCGATACTGGGCACGCTGTGGGAGCTGGGCACAATGCCCAACGGGGTCTGGAGGCAGCTCTGGTGCGCTACTAGGGGTGCGAGTGACAACGTACCACTGACTCTACTGCCCTATACCCAACCGGGCTCATCGGCATGGCGGCTGGCGAACTGGCTGGGACGCCAGAGTGCCTGGTGGCGGGCGGTGTTCTGGCCCCAGAACGGGGAAGCTTTCATCACGATATGCAGCTTATTCCCGGCAGCCCTGATCGTCGGAGCGTTGCTGAACCACGCCATCCCTATACTGATATGCGCACAAGTAGTGCTTGCCTGGCTGGTCGCGTTGTGGCGCAGGAAGCCATCCTCATCAAGCAGTGACCATCCATGGCGGGTGACAGCGGCAGGCGCGTGGGGACAGTTCGGCATTCCCTGGATGATCGGTTGTGCAGCTTCTGGTGAATCCCGTTGGCTCGGCATTCTATTGGGGGTATGCATGACTTTTAGCTACATGGGGTTGTTACGAGAACCGATATGGCGGCCAGGCGTATTGGCAGGTCAGCTGGCAGCGTTTGCCATCGTGCTGGGTGCGCGTCAATTGCTTGCCCTCTCGGGGATTGCCGTGCTGCTGGTCGCCGAGGGAGGCTTGTGGTTCACGAAGGGGTTAAATGGCAATCCGAATACGCAATTGCTAACAGGAGTATATCTCCTCATCTTGGGCATCATGCTGACAGCGTCTTTTGCGGTCGGTCTTGGGTGAAGGGTGTTACTTTTATCGGGTTTTGGTGTTGTTACGTGTAGCAGGTGGGCAGCACGTTGCTAATGGCGGGGAGTATTTCTTCTCGAAATGAAAGGGGGTGAGCAGAGGCGTTTGATCCTACTTGTACATGTTGTGCCTGTTTCACATACAATAGTAGTGGATGCATTTGTACTTTGATCACACTTGAGATCATGGGAGGGAGATTCGCTTTATGGAAGCAACAACTTCGACCACACTCAATACGCGTCGCATTGTGATTGCAGGTGTCCTTGGCGCCATCTCGATCCTGCTGGGATGGACACGTCTGGGATATATCCCGGTGCCCAATTTGGCCGCTAATGCCACTATCATGCACGTGCCGGTGATCATCGGTGCTGTGATGGAAGGTTGGCTGGTCGGCGCCATCATCGGTCTGCTGTTCGGTTTGTCCAGCTTTGCGCTGGCTACCATTCCACTGTTCAAGAACCCGCTGGTGGCGATTGTGCCGCGCATTATCATCGGCATCACCTCCTATTTCGCCTATGCAGCGCTAAAGAAGAACAATGAGTACCTGGCACTTGTGGCGGCTGCGATCGTGGGCACGCTCACCAACACCATCCTGGTCTTGAGTTTAGCCGGATTGTTCAACTATATACCGTGGGAGCTGATGCCGCCCATCCTGGTGACCAATGCGCTGCCGGAGGTGATCATCGCCATCATCCTGGTGGTGGCAGTCGTGGCGGCCTGGAAACGCATTGAGACGGGCAGCGTCAAGGCGAAGATGTGACCTTCGCATCTCGATCAGGATCACCTCGTCGAACCCCGTTGCCCTGCGAACGGGGTTCATTATTTATTTAAGAGGGCTATGGTAAAATGAGCCCATGGAGGATTCCAATGCTCTTTTGCGTTGACTTGGGTAATACCAACATCACGTTAGGGTTATATGATGGGGATACGTTGCGTGGTCACTGGCGCATACGCACGGATCACCACAAGATGCCGGACGAGTATGGCATCTTGATCGTCAGCTTGCTGCGCCACGCCGGATTTGCCTTAGAAGCAGTGCGCGGTGTGTGCATGTGCAGCGTTGTACCACCCCTCACAAGCATTTTGGACGAAGCATGTCGTGCCTATCTAGGTCACGCGCCGCTCATCGTTGATGCCAATGTCAACACAGGGGTCAAAATAGGTTACGACAATCCGCGTGAGGTAGGGGCTGATCGCGTTGTCGATGCCGTAGCCGTGTATCGGTTGTACGGGGCGCCGGCATGTGTGGTGGATTTTGGCACAGCGACTACCTTCGATGCTATCTCACGCACAGGCGAGTACCTGGGCGGTGCCATCGCACCGGGTATCGGCATCGCGGCGGAGGCGCTTTTCAGCCGCACAGCCAAATTGCCGCGCATTGATTTCGTGCGTCCACCCGGCCCGATCGGCCGTAACACAGTACATTCGATGCAATCAGGGTTGATCTTCGGGTACGTGGGACTGGTGGAGGGCATGGTAGCGCGCTTCCGTAAGGAATTGGGAGACGATATGCGCGTGGTCGGCACCGGAGGACTTGTGGAGATCATCGCGCGCGAGACGGACGTGATTCAGACGATTGATCCGTGGTTGACGCTCCACGGCTTGCGCATTCTCTGGGAGATGAACCGTCCTGCGGCAGCGTAAGGGAGAAAGCGCGCGATGGAAGATCGGCTGCTGAGGAGCAAACGCGTCCTGTTAGGTGTAACCGGCGGGGTGGCGGCCTACAAGGCAGTGGCGCTTGCCAGTCGCCTGACTCAGGCAGGCGCTGTGGTGGATGTGGTGCTGAGCGAGGCGGCCATGCGCTTTGTGACGCCGTTGAGTTTTGAGTCGGTGACACGGCGTCGCGCGTATCACGATATGTTCGCACTGTCTGCGGACACTGGCCCGCAGGCTCGTGCAGGGGACGTGCTGATCTCCCACGTTGCGCTGGCCAGGAGCGCCGACCTGATCATCATTGCGCCTGCTACGGCCAACACGCTGGCCAAATTGGCGCACGGCATCGCCGACAACCTGCTAACCGCTGTGGTGTTGGCGGCGACGGCACCATTGGTGATCGCGCCCGCTATGGAAAGCCATATGTGGGAGAATCCTGCTACACAAGCGAACCTGGCAGCATTACGAGCGCGGGGGGTGGTACAGGTTGGGCCGGCAACCGGCCACTTGGCTTCCGGTGCGTCGGGTGTGGGGCGTATGAGCGAGCCGGAGGAGATCCTCGCCGTGGCGCGGTTGGTGCTGGCGCGTGACGGCGACCTCGCCGGACGACGCGTGGTGGTGTCGGCAGGGGGCACGCGCGAAGCGATCGACCCGGTGCGCTTCATCGGCAATCGCTCCAGCGGCAAGATGGGCTACGCACTGGCGACTGCGGCGCGCGATCGCGGTGCGCAGGTTGTGCTGGTCACGGCGCCAACCGCCCTGCCCGATCCCTACGGGGTGCAGCTGGCGCGGGTCGAGTCGGCGTCAGAAATGCGCGATGCCATTCTGGCAGCGCTGGAAGGGGCCGATGCGCTGGTGATGGCTGCTGCCGTGGCGGATTACCAACCGGTTCAGGTCAGTGCGCAAAAGATCAAGAAGACAGCGGAGCGTTTGACCCTGGAGATGACACGCACGCCGGACATCCTGGGAGAAGTGGCCGATCTGCGCGCAGCCGGACGCGGACCGCGTGTGGTGGTTGGCTTTGCCGCCGAGACCGCTGACCTGTTGGCCAATGCCCAAGCCAAGCTGCACCAAAAACGCCTTGATATGATCGCGGCGAACGATGTGAGCGCACCGGATGCCGGCTTTGGGGTGGACACCAACCGCGTCACGCTGCTTTGGGCGGACGGCACGGTCGAGCCGTTGCCGCTGATGAGCAAAGAGGAGCTTGCCCACGTCATCTGGGATCGCGTGCAGCGTTTGTGGTGATTCACTGCGGTGTGGGAAGGTTTTTGGATATGTTTTTGCTCAGTTGCAAACATGAGGTGACTTCTAAAGGTCACGCACAGGGTAAAGTGATGAGTATCAGGATGAGAAAGGAAGAGGTCATTCGACGGCTAACTGACCACCGGCAGGAACTCGTTCAATTTGGCGTCAAATCTCTGGCCTTGTTTGGTTCGGTGGTCCGGGATGAAACCCGGCCGACCAGCGATGTGGATCTCTTGGTGGAATTCCGGGACCGGGCAACTTTTGACCAATACATAGAGCTCAAGTTCTACCTGGAGCAATTGCTGGGGTGTCGTGTGGATCTCGTCACACGCGAAGCCCTCAAGCCCCGTTTGCGCCCCGTGGTGGAAGAGGAGGCACTTTATGTCACGTGATGCCCGGCTGTATCTGGATAACCCGATCAGATTTGAGAGATTCTGGTCGCAGGAGGTAGATAGGCGATGGAACGCATACCCCAGGTCATCGCCGAGGCGAGGCGTGAAATAGGAGGCACAATGATGAGTGAGAAAATGAACGTTGTGGAAAAACAAATTCGGCTGTCTGTGCAGCACGCAGACCGCTTGAGCCGCCTGGCCAGAGCCAAGGCTCTCAGCGAAGACCAGATTATTGAAAAAGCCCTGGAGATTCTCTTCAGCCTGACAGATCTCCTGGACCAAGAAGTCGAGCGACAGGGATGGTCGTTCCTGTCGGAAGGCTCCTTGCAGCGGGTGTGGGATAACGAAGAGGATGCCCGCTACGACCACTGGAGGGAACTCTATGGCATTCCAGCGCGGTGATGTCGTTCTGGTGCCGTTTCCGTTCAGCGACCTGAGCACAACAAAGGTGAGGCCGGCTGTAGTGGTGAGCAGTTCGCTCTACCATGCCACAGAACCTGACCTGATTCTGGCAGCAATCACATCCAAAGTTGCTGCGGCCAATGGACCGTTGGACTATGTGTTGAGGGATTGGCAAGCCGCCGGTTTACGCTATCCTTCTGCTGTCAAACCGGCACTGTTTACCTTTGATCCTACGCGGGTGATTTACCATGTCGGTACTCTGACCCCATCAGATTTGGCCGAGGTGGGTCAACGACTACGTCGTGCATTGGAGTTGTAGAGAAGGCTTGATGTTGCACCGTCATCTTACGCACCAGCAGTTCACCCTGGCCGCCATTGACGACATCATCGCTCGTGGCAGGCGGCAGGATTGGGCCGAATTGCGCAAGGCCGCGCTGGCCGATCGCACCGTGCTGGAAAAGATTCTGCGCGTCTGTCAGGTGTATGTTGCCGACCCCTATGCCCAGCGTTACCACTTTTGGAAAGCCTATGCCGAACGATACCTTTTAGCACAGAGGGGGACCAATGAAGGTAATATATGATACTGAAGTAGACGCCCTATACATCCGCCTGAGCGATGAGCCGGCCGAGGTGACCCCCCCAGCGGCTGAGCGAAGAAGTCGCCATCAACTACGCTCCCAACGGGCGCATCGTGGGCATTGAGATTCTGGACGCCTCCGAATACATCTTCGGGCTGAAAACGGAACGCAAGATCGCCTTGGAGAATCTCATCCTGGTCGTTGGGTA
>Ga0308395_1000180_pt1 | contig 56616 bp, 58 predicted proteins | sample Hotspr20SampleP4_FD_202097 | JGI IMG/M metagenome (GOLD analysis project Ga0308395, IMG submission 202097) | Hot spring phototrophic mat microbial communities from Mushroom Spring, Yellowstone National Park, Wyoming, United States - 20050930_P4 ... | reverse complement strand
ACCCGGTTCGGTAGCTCTGGCTGCCGTCACTGCTTTAGTTCGGAACGGGGAGTACAAGCGCTGGTTTCAGACCGGCACCTTGTCGTTCGCCTTCAGTGCTTCGGGCTAACTGCACAGGTCGCAAAATTGTTGGGCTTGTGAACTTCCCCCTACCCCACCCATCAAGGCAGCCAGATCACCTGTAAAAGCCCCTCTTTCTCCAATGCCCGAATCTCCGGGTCTCCGGTAACCAGCGGGACGTCCATTTCCCGTGCCAGTTGGATGGCGAAAGCATCAGCGTATGCAATGGGATAGCGAGCTTTCAGACGGGATGCTTCCAAAACCCGCTCAGCCGTGACTCCGACCGGAGTAACTGGCACAGTGTGCCGAATATCCTCCCAGAAGGTATCTGCCACATCAGTCCCTCGGACCCGAGAGAGCCGATAGTAAACCTCGCCCAGATTGATCCAGGAAATCCAACAACGGAATTCCGCTTCCCCCGCCGCCCGTCCCAGGAATTGCTCAACTCGATCCGCTCCGGGCTCATCCTGAAGCCAGGTCAGAAGTGCGAAAGCGTCCAGACATATGCTCATCTCGTTGCACCTCATCAGCATGGTCGGCAATATGGGCCTCCAGTGCTCCGGATTCTGCCAGACATCCCCGCCAGCGTCGCCAATTTCTTTCCGGAAGGGGAAGGCGCGTCAGCACCACGCGGTCCCCATCCAGCGTGATGGCAAATCGGTCTCCCTTCCGTAACCCCAGGGCCTCCCGCACCTCCCGGGGAAGGACAATTTGTCCCTTCGTAGAAAGCGTGACAACTCTCATCTGTCCCCTCCACTGATTGTCTTACTGAGATTGTAAGACAAACTGCAGGTTTGTCAAGCCTTAGTGTGGAAACAGCCTTTAGCCCGCGACCTCCCGATACATCTCCAGCGTCATCGCGGCGGTCCGGTCCCACGAGAACCGGGCCGCCTGCTGCAGCCCTCGCTCCCGCATCTCCTCCCGTCGTGATTCGTCCTCCAGCAAATCCGTGATGGCAGCCGCCAGGGCGCCCACATCGGTGGGGTCCACCAGCAGTGCCGCGTCCCCGGTCACCTCGGGCAGGCTGGACGTATTGGAGCAGACCACGGGCACCCCGCAGGCCATGGCCTCCAGCACCGGCAGGCCGAAGCCCTCGTAGAGGGAGGGGAAGACGAAGAGGGTGGCCGCGCTGTAGAGGGCAGGGAGGTCGGCCTCGGGCACCGGGCCCAGCCAGCGGACGTTCTGCAGGCCCAGGCGCTCCGCCAGAAGGCGGGGTTCGGGGTAGCGGGGGTCCCAGACACCGGCGATGACGAGAGTGAAACGTGAAACGTGAAACGTGAAATGTGAAACGTGAGGCGTGAGGAGCGACCAGGCCTCTATCAGCCGGGGGAGGTTTTTATGGGGTTTGTTGGAGCCGACGTAGAGGACGAAAGGGGCCGGCAGGCCATATTTGCGGCGGACTGCTGCTACCTCGGCCGGAGGGCGGGGGTAGAAGGTGGGGTCGGGGGCCTCCGGGATGACGGAGACCCGTTCGGCGGGAACGCGAAAATGCCGTTGCAGGTCGCGCGCCGTTGCCCCGGAGACGGCGACCACTTGCTGCGAGGCCCGCAGGGCCAGCGAGAGGGTCCAGCGGAAGAGCAGACGGGCCTGCCAGGTGGACTGGCGCGGGAAAAGGAGCGGAATCAGGTCGTGGACGGTGAGGACGGTCGGCCGGCCAACCCGGTACGGCATCAGGTAGTAGGGGCTATGGTAAAGGTCGGCGCGCAGACGGGCCAGGATACGGGGAACAGCCCACTGCTGGCGGAGCGCGAAGGGGGAGCAGGAGAGGTCCACGACGCGGACCCGCTCCCCCGCCAGGGCGGTCAGGTCCCAGGGAGAGGGCCGGGCGGGGTCGCGCAGGAGGACCAGACGCTCATCCGGGCCCAGCCGCGGGGCCATCGCCCGCGCCAGGTTGACGACGTATCGGCCAATGCCGGGGAAGTGACCGGTGGCGGTGCGGGCGTCTAAGGCATAAATGAAGGACATTCAGTGCTTCCTGCTCAATCGGTAAACCGGACCGGCGGGTTGGATCTCAAAGTACTGGCCGATGCCCTCCAGGTCGTAGTACCGATAGACGTCGGCCAGGAAGAGGTGCGGGCGGTCCTGATACTGGAGGATGAGGGATGCCTGATCCCCGGTCAACTGGACCAGTTCCACGTCCGGACGGGCGCCCTCCACCACCTGCAGGTAGCGGATGACAGCCCAGATACTGTAGTCAGCGAAGAGGACGCTATCGGGCGGGAGAGCAGAGAGAATTCGCTCGCCAAACTCCCGCGCGCCGGTCTCCCGGTGCTTCCAGGGGGAAAGCACGTAAGTCAGGTTATCCCGTCCGGGGAGCGGGCGAAAGCCGGGGAGGTTGGAGACAAAGGGCCGAGCCACCTGGGGTGCCAGGGCGTAGAGGAGAATGGGCAGGGCGACAGTGAGCACCAGGGTGGTAGCCAGACGCGCTCTCGTTGTACTCAATTGGGGCCAGAGCGAGGCAAGACCGGCAGCGATCCAGAGAGCAAAAACGATGTAAGTCAGGAGATACTGATGGATATTCCACCAATACCCCCCGGCCGCGCGAGGATCCACGGATGCCAGCAGTGAGAGAACGTTCCCCAGCGCGGCCAGCCCCAGCAGCCACGCTTCCGGCTTCATTTGTTGCCCCAGGCGCCGCAATCCCAGGAAGCCGGGCAGGAAGGTGACAGGGAACTGATAGAGAAACAACGCCAGACCAGCCCCGACTCCCAGCATCAAGGCCGACGGCCGGAGGACGACAAATCCCAGGCCTCTGAGGAAACCGGCCACGGTGCCCACTGCCCCTCCCGTGGTTCCCGTACGGGCCAGAAGGAAGAGGTATGGGGCCAGCCCCAGCAGGCCCGCGATGGCTGCGAAGAGCAGCAGACGCCAGAAGCCCGGCATATGGCGTCGGCGCCAGGTAACGATGCCAATGTAGGCCAGGAACCCCGCGGCGGCTGTCGCCATCACCAGATGGTTCAGCAGGCTGAGGCCGTAGAGAAAGGCAAAGGCGTAAAGGAAGGTGTTTCGTCCTTCCCGGCCCCAGCGCAGAAGCAGATAAATGCAGGCGATAAGGAGCAGGGCGTTGAGGGAGTAGACCTTGGCCATCACGGCGTAGGTCCAGAAGGTGTGGGAGACGGCCAGCGCGGCGGTGGCCAGGAGGGAAGCGGGCACAGAGCGGGTCAGGTGGCGGGCGGTGAGGAAAACAAGGGTAAGGGCACCGGCGGCAAAGACAGCGGAGGCCAGGTTGGCCCGCCAGGCCACGTCCCGGATAGGAAGCCAGGTGAAGGGGTGAGCCAGGATGACCCAGAGGGGGTGACCGAAAATTCCGCCGGGGAGTTCAATCTCCAGAAGATAGGCCATGGTCTGAAAAGTGGCGAAATCCCCGCCGCCCCAGAGGAGGCCGGGGGCCAGGGTGGAAATGTAGAGGGCCAGGGAGGTAAGGAAGACTACTGGGGCCAGTACGAGATTTCGCACTGAGTTCAACGGGAGGCCTGTCCTCATGGTTCATCTCTCCTTGCGAAAATACCCGACACCCCGGGGGCGTCCACCAGACGATACATCTGGCGAAAGCGCGGGTCGTTGACCAGCAAAGTCGTTCCGGTGAAATTGGTTATCCATTTCCCGTCTGCGGTCTCGCCGATAATGTTGACCTGCACGAATCGGGGCTGTTGGGCCAGAATGTAATCTACATCCCATTTCCCGAACGCATCTCCCCGTCCCCAAAGCCCTCCTGGTAGTTGCACAGGCTGGTGGGCGATATGAGCGTCGGTCAAACCGACCATGTCCACGACCCGTACTTCCAGGGGAAGGCGGTATGCGATAAGACCAGCATCAATGACGGCAATAGTCTCTCCAGGCTGAACTTGCTGGCGCAGATAGGTGATAGGGGGGCTATCCTGGGGAAGAAGAGGCCCGCTACCTATTCCGTTGAGAAAGCGTTGCTCCAGAGAATATGCCAGCAGATACACAATCTGCCCGGCGAGCAGCAGAGCCAACCAGAATCGCCTACGAGGATGCCAGAGAGCGTGAAGTCGGTTCCAGCCAGATTGGAGTACCAGGCAGATGGGCGGAAGAACATGGACAGCAAAGCGCTGCATTGGCATCCAGTCACCGCCGCTAATGATAACGAAGAGCGCATATGCTCCCAAGCTCAGAGACCAAAAGAGCACAGTCGGGGAAGGATTGGGAGCAGTCAGCGCTAAAAGGGCCAGAAGTCCTACAAAAAAGACCCCACCCACACCGTGGAGAACCTGGTAGAGGTAAAAGAGGCCCTCCAGAAAGGCACGGGGATGCAGACCGAGGGATTTGGCATAGAGGGTATTGGGGAGAGGGTAGCCGTAATAGACCCAGCGCCACAAGAAGTAGGGAACCACCACAACCCCAATCGTCAGCAGGCGTAGGAGATCATGCCTGGCAGGACGGGATTGTACGCTGTGAAGTCGCCATATCCGAAATCCGAAAGCAACCAGGGCAAATAGCAGACCTTCAGGGCGGCTCAATGCAAGAAGTCCGAAGAGGAAGCCGGACAGGTAACCTTTCCCTTTCGCCTCCTCTTCCAGAAAGGTATATCCACTGAGAAATAGCAAAAATGTAAAAAGCGGAGTTTCCAACCCCCCGATTGTCCAGGCAGCGAATGGGGCAGTTGCAACCAGTAGTAAAGGGGCCACTCTGGGGCCTTCTACCTGTTGGGCCGCTTGCCAGGTTAGATAAAGGGTAAGCAGGCCCAACAGTGCTCCCAGTCCTTTCGCCGCCAAGGTGAGTTCTACTCCGAAGTGAGCGAAAGGGTAGAGAAGGAGAATCCACAGAAAATTGGAATACCCTTCCACGCGCTCGTCAATGTTGTAGACCAAACCGTGGCCATGAACCCACTGCTGGACGTAACGAAAAGTAATAAAAGCATCATCCACAATGAAGCCTCTAAAGAGAGCGATGTGGATGAGAAAGAATAGCAAAAGACCGAAAGCAAGAAGAACCTCTTTCCGTTCATTCTGACTCATGCCGTTTTCTCCCCAATGCTTGATAGACCATCAGTGTCTTTTGAGCTGCCTGTTCCCATGTGAACCCCCGGGCCTTTCCCATACCTCTGGCCCGCAGGGTGACCCGAAGTGCCTCATCCGTCAGCGCCCGCTCCATCGCCCCCGCCAGCGCCCGCACATCGGCGGGGTCCACCAGAAGCGCCGCATCCCCGGCCACCTCGGGCAGGCTGGAGGTGTTGGAGCAGACCACAGGCGTCCCGCAGGCCATCGCTTCCAGCACTGACGGGTCGAAGCCTTTGTGGATTCAGAATTGCCCCCGAGGGCCCCTGTAAACCCGGTAGGTGTTCTCCGACAAGACCACCAGGGAGTGCTGGAGTTCCTCCTCAGAGAGGACTCCAGCTTTAAGGAAGCGCTCCAGCACATCGTTCACCGCCTCAACCGTCTGGTGTCTCAGCCGGAGAACGATGATGCCCACCTCGCCTCCCATCGCAGAATAGTAAATCTCTCCGAAGTCCAGATCGTGGGTGAGGATGATTCGCCCCTCACGCCTGGCTACATCAACGATTTCCGAGTCGCTCAGGCGCCAGGGCCCTTCTCTACGCAGGCTGTAGCAGGGGTAGCCCAGAGCCTCCAAGTAGTCAGCCGACTCCGGAGAGATGTTTTCATCGGCCAGGAAAGCGATCATGACGCCGGAACCTCTGCAGGGCCGAGGACATGGACCTCCTCGTAGCGCATCCGTTGTTCAGCATATTCCAGGGCCGCCCGGATGTCCTCTTCCGTAAGGCCCGGGTACGCTTCCATGATCCGCCTGGAATCGTACCCGGAAGCCAGCAGGTTGAGGATCAGATAGACCGGAATACGCGTGCCTGCAATCACCGGCTTGCCCAACAAGATGTTGGGATTGACCTCAATTCTGCTTTTCATCCTTCACCTCACCCGGTGAGTTTTCTATACAGTATAATCCAGGACGGTCAGCCCGTCAAAGAGGACATCCTGGTAAACCTTCAGGCTCATAGCAGCAGCTTCATCCCAGGAAAATCTCGCCGCTTGCTGCAACCCCCTTTCCCTCATTTCCCTCCATTTCCCCTCGTCCGTCAGCACCCGTTCTATCGCCCCGGCCAGGGCCCGCACATCGGCGGGGTCCACCAACAGCGCCGCATCCCCGGCCACTTCGGGCAGGCTGGAGGTGTTGGAGCAGATCACAGGCACCCCGCAGGCCATGGCCTCCAGCACCGGCAGGCCGAAGCCCTCGTAGAGACTGGGGAAGACAAAGAGGTCGGCGGCACTGTAGATGGCCGGGAGGTCCTCGTCGGGCACGTAGCCGGTGAAGATGACCCGGTCCTCCAGCCCCAGTTCCCGCAGGCGGCGGAAGAAGCCCTCGTAGAGCCAGCCCCTTTTGCCCACAATGACCAGTCGCAGGTCGCAGGTCGCAGGGAGCAGAGAGCAGGTCGCGGGTCGCAGGTCGCAGGGAGCGGGTCGCAGGGAGCGGGTTGCCAGGAGGTGGTGGAAGGCTTCCAGGAGCGCGGTGAGGTTCTTGCGGGGCTCAATGGTGCCGACGTAGAGGATGAAGTGCTCCGGCAGATTGTAGCGGGCGCGGACGGCAGCGATAGTTTCTGGGCTGGCCGGGCGGAAGCGGGGGTTCACCCCCTCGTAGATGACGGTGATTTTCTCCTCGGGGATACCGTAGAAGCGGACGGCATCCCGTTTGGTGCACTCGGAGACGGCGATAACCGCATCGGCCGCGCGCAGGAAGCGGGGCATCATCAGGGTGAGAAACCAGCGGTTCAGGGGTTTGTGAGTTTCGGGATGGAAGAGGAAGATGAGGTCGTGGAGGGTGAAGACCGTCCGGACCGAGGAAAAGCGGGGAAGCAAGTGCTCTGTAGCGTGGAACAAATCCACCCCCGCGAAGGACCTGTCCATACTGAGGCCCAGGAAGTGGCGGAGGGCGGTCGTCAGGCGCCAGCGGTAGGCACTCCACGGAACCACATAGCGGGGCAAAGCGTCCAGTGGCGCGGGCAGAGGTACGGGCGGGTGGCGGTCGTAGTGGAACGCGCTCCAGGAAATCCCCGCGTCCATCTGTATCAGTTGTGTGGTCAGTTCCCGGGCGTAGGACGCCAATCCCGCCTTCTGGTGGACAACGGGGGAGAGGTCCAGACAGATGTTCATTGGAGAACCCCTTCAAATATCGCACTAACCTCTCGGACCATCTTAGCCGATGTGAAGCGAGAGAGGGCGCGATCCCGTCCAGCGGCCCCCATCCTATACCGCCGCGCAGGGTCCTGTAGCACCTTTAGGATTGCCTGTGCCATCGCTTTCTCATCCCCAGGTGGTACCAGTAGGCCTGTCTCCCCATCAGCCACGATTTCCGGCAGGGCCCCGTGGGCAAAAGCGACCACAGGTTTGCCCATAGCCATTGCCTCTATATTGACCAAGCCGAAAGGTTCCGGGTCCCCTGGGTGAACGAAGACATCCATCGCCGCCAGCGCCGGGCGCACATCATCCAGATGGCCTGTGAAAATCAGGCAATTTCCCAATCCCAGGGAACAGGCCAGCCGACGGAGCTGCTCTGGATAGGCCTCCCCCTCACCCAGGGGTGTGCCTCCTACCATCACACCCCAGACCTCCGGCACCTCCTTTCGTACCCGAGCCAGCACCCGCAGGAAGCGATCCTGCCCCTTCCAGGGACGCAACCTTCCCACCATTCCCACGGCCGGCGCCTGCCGGGGGATTCCGTAACGTTCGCGGAAGGGCTGACCATCCATCTCTGGATCGTAGCGGTCAACCTCGATGCCGTTGTAGATGACCGTGACTTTTTCCTGGCAAGGAAGATGGCTGGCAGTGGCTTGAGAGTTGGCGATGACCTTGGTCGCTGCCCAGCAGAGCAGTCCTTTGCCCAGGCGATCTGCCCAAAGGTGCCGGGGCCTGGATTCGGAGAGCCAGAAGTCGCGCATGTACCAGATGAACGGGGTGCGGACGAGGCGGGCAGCCGGTGCGGCGTAAAGGGCCGCGCGGACGGTGTTGGCGACGAAGAGGCGAGCGCCGGTCTTTCGGGCAACTCCCGTAATCGCCCACACCCCACGCAGCCAGTCCACCGGGGCACGGGCCGAGCGGCGCAGCCGGGGCATGGGCACGAGATGCACCGACACCCCCAGACCGGCTGCCTTCTCTGCGAGGGGCCCGCCCACACAGGCTAAATGAGGTTGCCAGCGAGAACGGTCCAGGTATTTGAGCAGCAACAGCAGGCTTTGCTCCGCCCCACCCAGGGCAGGAGCGTGATCCAGGAAAAGAATCGGTTCAGCCATAGGTCTCCCACCAGAAGGCCAGGTGAAGGAGGGCCCAGAGTTCGCGGGAATAGTCGCGTCGTCCCGCCAGATGGAGATGCATCATCCTTCGGATCGGTTCGGGGCGCAAGACCTGCCACAGGGGAGAAGCGTCGGCCAGGGCATGCTCCAGATGAGGGCGCAGCGGGCCGCGTAGCCAACTGCCAACAGGCACCTCAAAAGCTTGTTTGGGTCGCCGAGCGATTTCTTCGGGCAGTAAGTCGGAAAAACTCCGGCGCAGGAGCCATTTGCTTAGGCCTTCTCGGCGATGCCAATGAGGTGGAATCCGCGCCGCTAACTCTACCACTTCGCGGTCCAGAAACGGCACCCGGGCCTCCAGCGAGGCCAGCATCGTGGCCCGGTCGGCCTTGACCAGAGGGTCTCCTTCCAGCCAGACCTTGAGGTCCAGTTCCTGCATGCGGCTGCTCTGGGTCGTAGGACGGGCTATCAGCCCCTCCAGGTCGGCCCGAGGGGCCATCGCCGTAAGATGGGCTTGCCAGTCGGGGCGATACCAGGCCAACCGCTCCTCGGCCTGGGAGACACTGGAGAGGATGCCCTCAGCGTAGAGGGTGCAGAAATCGGGGGCCAGCAGGGCCAGCAGGCGGTGTCGCCCCCGGCGTCCGCTCAGGGACCGTCGGGCCAGGTTGCGGAGGGGACGGGCCAAGAAAGCGGGAAGGGGCAGGGGACGAGGCCAGCCATACCAGCCGTAGCCCTGGAAGAGTTCATCGGCTCCCTCGCCGGTGAGCACAACGGTGACATGCTGACGGGTCTGGCGGGCCATCAGCCAGGTGGGGAGGGTGGCCGGGTCGGCGAAAGGCTCGTCCAGCCGGCAGGCCAGTTCCGGCCATTCCCGCGCCACGTCGGCCTCCACGGCGATCTCCGTGTGCGCGGTGGCGAAGCGTTCGGCCACCCGGCGGGCATAGCCCGATTCGTCCAGCGTGCCCCAGCCGGGGAAGACAACGGTGAACGTGCGCACGGGTTCCGCGGATATACGGGCCATCAGGCCGACGAGGATGCTGGAGTCAATGCCGCCGGAGAGGAAGGCGCCCAGGGGGACATCGGCGACCATCTGGCGGCGCACCACTACGGTGAGGGCCTGGCGCAGCCGCTCCGGCCAGTCCTGGCCGTCGGTTTCGTCTGGGGCGAATGAGAAATCCCAGTAGCGTTCTACCCGCAGTGGCTCCTTCACGCCGACCGTCAGCCGGCAGGCCGGAGGAAGTTTGCGGACGCCCAGGTAGATGCAGCGGGGGGCAGGGATATAGCGGGCCGCCAGAAACCAGTCCAGGGCCAAAGGGTCTATCTCCCGGCACCAGCCATCCACTGGCAAGAGGGCCTTCAATTCGGAGGCGAAGGCCAGGCCGCCACCGGGAAGTTCGGCATAGTACAGGGGCTTGATACCCAGGTGATCGCGGGCCAGGAGGAGGCGTCGCTTTCGGGCGTCCCACAAGGCAAAGGCGAACATGCCGTTGAGGTGAGCGGGGAGGTCGTCCCCCCACTCCTCATAGCCGTGGGTCAGGACTTCGGTGTCGGATTGCGTGTAGAAGCGGTGCCCGCGCTTCTGGAGTTCGGCCCGCAGTTCCCGGTAGTTGTAGATTTCGCCGTTAAAGACGACAGCGACAGTGCGGTCCTCGTTGAAGATAGGCTGGTCGCCGGTTTGGAGGTCAATGATGGCCAGCCGGCGCATAGCCAGCCCGACCGGGCCATCGGTAAAGTAGCCTTCGCCGTCGGGGCCGCGGTGGCATAGCGTCGCGTTCATGCGCTGGAGGAACGCGCGGTCAGGGAGCGCATCCATTTGGATGATGCCGCAGATGCCACACACGCTTGCCTCCTACCGTGGCCGGGCCAGGATATACGATGGGAATACAGGGCCAGCAATCGGCTGGCCCTCCAAATCCGTCAACGTATATTCGCTTCCGTTTAGGAGTTGAGCGGCCATTTGGCCCTCCTCGCCGTGTAACTCTATCAGGCATATCGGCCGGTCCCGCTGCAGGAGGCGGCGCATCCCCTGAAGGGCCAGGTACTCGGCCCCTTCAATGTCCATTTTGACGAAGTGCACTCGTGGCCCCTGGACGAAATAATGGTCCAGCGCGACGGCCCGGATCTCCAGGAAGCGGCGAGCAGGGCTTGCCCGCACGATGCTCCATTCGCTAGAGTAGTAGTACTCTGTCAATTATGAAACTTATATTTGCGATGGGGTTGAATACCCCCAAATATGGGCAAATGAGGTCATTATAGGCCCACATATCCAGCCAGCAGGGTATTTCTCAAATCCGGCCAAACTGAAAAATCAGCCTTGACAGAGTAGTAGGCCGGAGCATTCAGCTGCACCATGGGTTGAGAGCCATCCGTGACGGCGAGGTTTTCCACTGTGACCCTGGCGGTCAACCCATTAAGGGCCATATTCTCTTGCAACCATCGGAACCACCCAAGTGTCCGCAGCCAGTATTTGAACGAGTCCGGAAGTAGATGGCGAAGGAGACGGTAGGGCAGAAGGAATCTCAAGTTCATCCAATCACCTCCTTTGCTCGTTGCCTGTCAGGCCGATCACGTTCTCGTAATCTCCAAACAACCCGGTTAAAGGTATCAGTCGGCGTCTTCGCAAGGTGTAGAAGGCATATCCCAGGTCGCGTAGATAACCTAAAATCTCTTCTGGCTCATCCCCAAAAACCCGCTCCTGCTCACAGTCCAGTTCAACAATAACGATGGGATGAAAGCGGGATAACGTCTCGCGTGCTCCCCGCACCACCTGGCCCTCTGCCCCTTCCACGTCAACTTTCATCACATCCACGCGGGGTAGCGCCGCCTCGCGCACGATCTGGTCTACCGGTACTACTTCCACATCAGCCACTCCATCATCTGACCGGCCCGTCGGAAGCAGTCCGCTGCTGGAAGGTTGGTCGGACAGCAATTGGGGAACACGCTCAGCCCTTTGGCCCGCGGCCAGGTTCAGGGCCTGGACATTGCCGAGGCGGTTCAGGGTGATATTGGCCAGCAAGCGCTGATACGATTCAGGATGAGGCTCAAGGGCTATTACGCGACCCGCCGGCGCATATTTGGCTGCCAGCAATGTGTATTGGCCAATATAAGCACCAATATCTAAGACAACACTGTCTGCCCTAAGAGAGTGGATAAAGAAGCGCGCCAGCGGAGCCTCGTACAAGCCCAGGCAATAAATATTGTAATCTACCCAAATCCGCGGACGTAGCACTATCCACAATGTTCGGTCCAGCGTAACCATGACCTCTACGTCTGGAATCTGAAGGCACTGGTACAGCCAGAGAGCGAGGCGATAAGTGCCCCGTTGAACCGGGCTGTGGAGTGCATACCACCGTAACACTCGCATCCAAAGGGGGATGCTTGTCATACTCTATCCTCCAAGACTCGGTGATACACTTCAAGTGTTCTTCGGGCAGTCCGTTCCCAGGTGAACTCTCGGGCTCGCTGAAGGCCGCGCTCCCGCAGGTCGCTGGCCAATGCCGGGTCTCCCAGTACCTGGGCGATGGCTTCGGCGAAGGCCTCGAGGCTATTGGGATCCGCAAATAACGCCGCATCCCCGCACACTTCGCGAAATAATTCCCAGCCCGAACACACAACCGGTGTCCCGCAGGCCATGGCCTCAATGAGCGGAATGCCAAACCCCTCATAGAATGAGGGAAAGACGAAAACATCGGCCGCCCTGTAAAAGGCGGGCAATTCGGCATTGGGGACGTGAGGAATCTGGGTGACGGCCTCCCCGATGCCCAACGTTTCCAGCAGATGGCGCTGCGCCGATGTGAAAACGCCACCGACCTGCAAGAAGCGCACCATCAACCCCCTTTGCCGCAACAGTGCTATGGCCTGAAGCACCCTTTCCACGTTTTTCCGCGCCGCACAGTGGCCGACGTGGAGAAGCAGTGCCTTTTCCCCTGGCTGCAAATACTGCCGGCGCACTTGTTGGCGCTCATCGCCCGTAGCAGGGCCGAACCGCTCATCTATTCCGTGATAAACCACATGGATGCGGTCAGATGGGTAATTGGCCTCGGCCAACAGTTCCCGCTTGGCGTAATGACTTACAACGATGATGCGTGCTGCCCGCAACTTTCCCCGAAAGGCCAGGTCAAACAACCACATAGAGGGCCCCTCCGGATTCCACCGCCGCCACGAGCGCGGCGTGCCCCCATGAGAGGTGACCACCGTCCGCCGGGGATCCAGGAAGAAGGCCAGGTGGCCGTAGCTGTTATCCAGGATGTGATACACATCAGCCTGTATCTTCCGTAAAGCCAGCGGGTAGCGGATCCAGCGGGAGAGGTATAGGCCCAGGGTCTGCAAGGAGGCGCTCCGGCCATAGGGCATGGGCAGCCGCCAGTCACGCCATGACCAGGCTGGTGGCTGGACCTCTATAATCTCCACCTCCGGCGCTACCTTCCGCAGGCCCTGAGCCAGCCGATCAGCGTAAACCTCAATGCTCGGCCAATTCTCCTCTGCAAAATCGCGCAACAAAGCAACCCTCATCTCAACCCCATCACCTGCTTATATACCTGCAATGTAGCTTGGGCAATAGCCGCATCGGTGAAACGCTCCAGAGCCCGCTGTCGTCCCCTCTCGGCCAGACGCTGACGCTCTTCGGGGTGATCCATCAGGAAAACAAGTCGCTCGCGCAGGGCAGAAATGTCTCCTTCCGGAAACAACAGGCCCGCATCACCAATTACTTCGGGAATGGCTCCCGAATCGGAGCCGATGACTGGCATACCGGCTAACATCGCCTCGGCCAGCACATGGCCGAATTGCTCTTTCCAAAAGGTTGTGGTGCGGGACGGCAGCACGAGCATATCCAATCTCTTCAGCCAAATAGGCATTTGTTCATAAGGCACAAAACCCTGGATTTGCACCCGATGTGCTACCCCAGCCGCAACTGCCTTCTTTTGGATGATTTCTCTGAGAGGGCCCTCTCCGATCAACACCAGTATTGCCCGGTCGGCCAGCGGCAAAAAGGCTTCCCAAAGGTCCAGAACTCCCTTCTCGGGCACAAGCCGTCCCACAAAGCCGATGCGGAACGACGCGTCGGCAGGGTCAGGCTTTGGGCCAGAGAAGTGGGCAGGGTCAAGCCCCACCTGAGGAATTACTGCGATCGGCCCGTCGTAACCGCGCCAGCGCACTACCTCTACTGCCTCATGATTCCCGGCGATCATCCAATCCACATGGCGTAAGGAGAAGCGCTCGACCCAACGCAAAGGCCCCCGCCCTCGCCGAAAGAGATTTTCCCAGGTGAAGGCAACCAGCCGATACGGGAAGAAGCGCTTGAAAAAGGCTAACAAGCCCAAAGTCAAACTGTGAGGCTCGGCTTCGGCGTGGACGATATCCGGGCGAGTATCCCGTAGTAGAGCCGCAACAGAATGTGGCGCATAGAGGCGCAAGATGTTATGATCCGCAAAAGCCAAGGGTTGCAGGAAACGGACGGCAAAGGGCTCCTCTCTCTGTTCAAAAAGCAGCCGAACGCTGGTGGGTAACCGGAGGACCGGCAAAGCCACTAAAATCAAGTCTACCCCGCCTTCGGTAGCCAGCCAGCGCAGTTTGCCCCTGTAATGGGCCGGCAGATAAGTGTGGGAGAACATCACCACTCGCATCCCCAACCCCGCTGAAGGATCGCCAGGATTCGCTCCGCTGCATGCCCATCTCCATACGGGTTACGACGCTGGGCCATCTCGCGGTAGGCTACCTCGTCTGTCAGCAGCCGGGTTGCCTCAGCCACGATCCATTCGGTGTTGGTGCCTACCACCTTTAAAACCCCAGCCTCCACCCCTTCCGGTCGCTCGGTCACCTCCCGTAACACCAGGACCGGCTTGCTCAGCGAGGGGGCTTCCTCCTGAATGCCACCGGAATCGGTAAGGATAAAGTATGAGCGGGACATCAGATGGACAAAGGCCGGGTAGGCGATGGGTTCCAGCAAATGGATGCGAGGTATACCTTGCAATTCCTGACTCACAACGCTTTGAACATTAGGATTCAGGTGCACGGAAAAGGCAATCACAACTTCAGGGAAACGCTGGGCCAACGCCCGTAAAGCACGGCAAATATGTTGCAAAGGCTGGCCCCAATTCTCACGACGGTGGGCGGTCACCAAAAGCAGGCGTTGTTCGGGAGACAGTCTGAGCACGAAATCCGGCAAGGGTGGCGCTGGGCGGGCCAGGATTATCTGCAGGGCATCCACCACGGTATTGCCGGTGACAAAAATCCGTTCGGGCGGTATCCCTTCCTGCAGAAGATTGGCACGGGCCCACTCGGTCGGCGCAAAGTGCCAGTCGGCTAAGACAGAGACCAGATGTCGGTTGATCTCCTCCGGAAAGGGCTGATATTTGTTGTAAGTCCGCAAGCCGGCCTCTACATGGGCAACCGGAATCTTGAGATAGAAGGCAGCCAATGCCCCAGTGAAAGTAGAGGTTGTATCGCCCTGCACCATCACAAGATCGGGACGCTCCTTCTGAAGAACCGGTTGCAGGCGTGTTAGCACACCGGTCGTCACTTCAAAAGGGCTCTGGTCAGGCCGCATCACATTCAGGTCGTAGTCCGGCTGCAAGTCAAAGAGAGTTAAAACCTGGTCCAGCATTTCGCGGTGCTGGGCTGTGGCAATCAGAATGGGGTGGAAGGCGTCAGGCATTTGACGCATCCGCAAGGCCACAGGGGCCATCTTGATAGCCTCCGGTCTGGTCCCAACGATCAAAGCCACTTTCATGGGCATCGCAGACGCCTCACTTCCTCTACTTGTCCGTACCAATCTGCCAGTTCGGCCAGGAGTTTTACTGTGGCCAGCGTGGGGCCGAGCCGCAGGAGGTCCAGGAACCAGCGGGCCCAGCGGGCTCCGAATCGCAGAATCAACCGCGCTGGCGAAGGCGGCCGCCCCCGGTATTTGCGCTCAAAGTGGACGGCTCCGCGCCCGTGCCGCCGGTACTACCGCCAGAAGTGGCGAAGGGTATAGGGTTGTAGATGGACAACCTTCGCCGGCACGTAGAGCAGCCGGTAGCCTCGCTGGACGACCCGCCACTTGAGGTCCGCATCCTCGCCGGCGGCATAGGGGAAAGTCTCATCAAAGCCCCCCACTTCCAGCAATACGACCTTGCGGTAGGACATAGAGTTGGTACCCCCCGCCGGGCACTCAAAGCCGCCCAGGCATTCCTCCGGCCCGGCCCGATAAACCTGATGGGTCACATAGGCCTCGTAGCGAGCGAAGGGGTTGGTGCGGAGCAGGTCATCCGGGGCTTCCAGGTAGCCGCCCACGCCGGCCACCTCCGGATAACGACGATAGCCATCGGCCAGGCGGGAGAGGAAATCAAGTGGCAGGAGGCAATCATCGTCGGTGAAGGCGATGATCTCGCCCGTAGCGACTTTTATCCCCCGGTTGCGGGCCGCTGCCGGGCCGCGGTTCCGCTCCTGCCGGATGTAGCGCACCTGGGGAAACTCCTGCCTCACCATCTCCCCCGTGCCGTCGGTGGAGCCGTCGTCCACGACAATGACCTCATAGTCGGGGTAGTCCTGGCTCGTTGCGGCGGCCAGGCAACGACGGAGGGTCTCTTTGCGGTTATGAGTGGGGATGATCACGGAAAACCTCATTGGTGCCGAAATTCCTCCGTATTGAGACGGCGCCAATCTAAAGCTTCGCTCTTGCGGGCTAAAATATACACACCTTTAGCCCAACGCTGGGACCAAGGTTGTTCCCCCAACCAACGATCCATTGCAACAACGACTCGGTACCAGGCCATGCTCATCTTCAGGGGGCAAGGAGTTTGCGGATTCCATTACAAGCCGAGGAAAGCGTATCCATCCACCTCTGTAGATGATTCTCTCAGCTGAAAACCCTGAGACCGCTAATAGCCGGATGATGCTTCTGGGGGAGTGGATACGAATGTGGTAAGGGGGCTGATCACTGTAAAAAGGGACAGTGACAACAAGACGACCATCATCTTTTAGAACCCGATGCGCCTCTTTAAGGGCAACCCAATCCTCCACAAGATGCTCCAGCACTTCCGGCATAAGTACGGCATCAAAGAAGCGCGCGGGAAAAGGAAACCCACGGCTGGCATCTGCCTGCACCATAGCAGGCAAATGGTGCTGGGGGGCAATATCCATATTCACGACCTGCTTTCCCCGCTCGGTCAAGGCATAGAAATCTCGCCCCCAGGAAGGGCCGACATTGAGGATTACCTGGGCTTCGCCCACCAAGTCAACGATGAAACAAGCGGCTTCGTATTCACGGATGTCGTTTCGCTGTTGAAGTAACTTTGATCCTGTTACGCTGTTACACATCGGCTTGGCCTCAAGCATCACACACAAGGTATAGCCGTTTTGCTCCACGCGCTCTTCACTGATAGCATTTCCATATGTTGAGCGTTAGGTCAGGAAAAGACGCAGCGAGCCTGCAATGAGTTTCTACGTAAGTTCGAATCCGGGAAGCGTAACGAGATGTGGGTGGAGTGTCAACAGTTGCAATAACTGAGACCTGCCCTGACTGCAAATGGCCTATCATTTCCATTTCTTTTTGCGGGGTGTAATTGATAGCGAGGAGATAAAGATCTTTCCCGGGAGGATAGCGATGCGCCAGAAAATAATACTGCGGCTCCGCTGCCACGACTAGGATTGGTTCATCCGGGTCGCTCAGATTGGCTAAGGTCCAACCAGCCTGGATCTGCTGAAACAAGGCCATATGGCTAAACGCTGCCGCTATTACCTCCCGCAACTCTCCTATTGGTGGAGCCAGCAGATTGGCTAAAACGACCTGTTCCCACGCATTTCTGCCAATGCCCAATGCTATCAACAAAGATCCTCCAATGAACAGCGCCGCAGCAAATCCGATAACCACCTTCCAAAGAGCCCACATAGGACGGACTATTAAAGTGTACACCAGTAAGGGAATGAGAAAAAGGAGTGCAGGCTGTTTGAACAGTGTGGCAAGTCCTATCAAAAAGCCAGCCAGCCCGACCCGGGGTTTATCGGAGATAAGGGGGATCAAAGCACCGGCTACCATGCAAGCCATTAATGTTTCCGTGACCAGAGTGTATCCCTGATAAACTACCCATCCCAAGGCACCAAAAGCTATGCTCCACCATATAGCCCCGTAATCAGTCCCCAGCGCCCGAAGAGCCCAGGCGACAAGCCCCAAAGTACTCATCGCCACCAACAGTAGAAAAACCTTGGCTGCCCATATAGATCCTTTGCTTAGAGCCAGCGGAACCGACAAGGCATAGTAAATGCCAGGAGGCTTATGGTCAAAGAAATCCCGATAGGGGAGACGGCCATCTAACAACCCTTGTGCAATAGTTAAGAACGTCCCACCGTCTCGGTCCACAGCGAAGAATAAGTGAACGAGCAGGAAAGGGACAAGGATGCAAGTCAAAATTAACCACCGCCAGGTCTCTTTCGGCATCAGGTCGTCTCCCGCCGGCAGATACGTCGGGCTATGAGTCCCCCAAAGACGTCAGCCAATTGATCCCCATACTTATCCCACGTGAACTCCTCCGCCCTGGCTCGCGCTGCCCGTCCCATCTCCCGCCGCAACTGCTCATCAGCCCGCAGCCGCTCCAGCGCAGCGGCCAGAGCCTCCACCTCCCGGATGGGCACGATGAACCCCTCCACCCCATCCCGCACTACCGAACCAGCATTGGGCGTGGTCACCACCAGCAGGCCACAGGCCAGCGCTTCATAGGTCACCAGAGCGCTTCCCTCCTCAATGCTGGGAAAGACGAATACATCGGCCTGCCAGTATGCCTCCACCGGATCATCCAGATGACCAACGGATCATCCAGATGACCAACCAAGTGAAGCCCAGGCAGGTCCCGGTAACGTTCAAGAATAGGCCGGCACTCCGGCAACACCCGCCCCACCAGCCAGAGTTCCGCATCCCGCCAGCCCAGCCGCCGCCAGGCCTCCAGAAGATAGGGCACCCCCTTACGTATGCCCACCTGCCCCACGAAGAGCGCCCGAAAAGGGCGTGCGGCCGGTGCTTCGGAAGGGCGAAAACGAGTGGTATCTACCCCAAAAGGGATTTGAATCAACCGCTCCTCCGGAAACCTCTCTTCCAGAAAACTCTGCCGCACAAAGTCCGAGGGGATGAGAATATAGTCGGCCAGGGTCATTTCAGCGAGGGCTCTGGCTATCACAACCTGAGAGGAGCGAAAAGGCAGGCCCCAGCGAGCAAACTCCTCTTTCAGTAGCCGGGCCTGATAAACAGGGTGGGCGCTGGCCCGCTCCACCACCGTCACCATTCCCATCTCCCGTGCGCGGTGGAGGCTCCGCAGGCCATAGTTGCCCCAGACGTGAAAGACATCAGCGGGCTCCAGGTGACGGGAGGCCCAGGCGTCAAAAAGCACAGCCTGCAAATGCCACAGCCACCCGCTGGAATCCATGCTGGCCAGTTTGCGCAAGACCCGATCCGGCAGGCCCACGGCGCGGATTTTCTCAGGGGGGATTTCGCCGAGTCTGTAAGAGCCGCAGAGCACGCGCCCGAGCATCCCGTGGCGGTAGAGCCCCAGGGCACCGTAATAGGCTATGGTGCCAATCCCCCCACCGCCAAACTTGCTTCCGATGGAATAGAGCACCCTCACAGCCTGCCCGTCTTGGGTTCCCATATCGTCCTCCGTAACTCTTGCATCCCGGCCAGCAGGTCCGCTCGCTCCACCCCGAGGAGAAAGCCTCCGAAAAGAAGACCGAAAATCCCGAGTTTAAGCGCCAGGACCTGTATCGGGCTCCCCCCGGCAAAAAACTCTGCCAGGAACCCACCGCCCCAGGCTACAGCCAGGGCCAGCGCGGGCCAGGTCACCAGCCGGTTAAAAGAGAAATCCACCGCCTGCCGCAGAGGTCGGTAAAGCCAGAAGGCCCCGATCAGGAGCATACCGTCCGCGGCGAGTGCGACGCCGTTAATCCCCCCAAGCCAGGCTCCCAGGATGACAGCAGGGACGAAAAAGAGGGTCTGGACCACCGTGGCATTGCGCAGTTCCCGCGGGCGGCCCACGGCCAGAAGCAGCCCCCCGACCAGCAGAAGGATGGGATCCAGTACTGTATACACCAGCATCAGCCGAAAGGTCCATAGCATCGGCAGCCATTTGTCGCCGATGACGTGGTGGATAAACTCCGGCATCACCAGCCCGAAGGCCCCGGCCACCAGGAAGCCGCTGCGCAGGATGACATAGGCCGCGCGGAAAAAGGCCTGGGAGAGCCGCAGCCGGTCGTTTTGCAGGCGGGCAAAGACCGGCGTGAAGACAGTCACCAGCGGGTTGGCCAGGACCCGGCGCGGATAGTGGGCGAACTCGTAGGCCCTGGAATACAGTCCCAGGGGAACCTTTCCAAGTACCGTGCCGATCCAGAAATCGTCAAAGCGGTCCAGGAGGTAACTCAGATTGGACGCCACCCAGGTGGGCTTACCGTACTCCCAGAACCAGCGTACCGTTTGCTTTTCCCAACCCAACCCAGGCTTCCATTGCCGAAACGGCCCCCAGGTCAGCAGAAAGCGCATCCCGATGCCGGAGAGTTGCTCGGCCACCAGCGCCCAGACTCCCCAGCCCAGCCAGGCCAGAAGCGGCGCCACAATCGTCATCGTTACCGAGGCGGTCACATCGGTGATGGCCAATTGGGAAAAAGCCAGGTTCTTGCGGATGAGCGTCTCCTGGACCTGACTTAGATTGGATAAGAAGTAAACGAAAATCAGCACCGCCAGGACCTTGCCTAATCCCGACATCTGAGGATAGGCTCGCTGAAGAAGAGGGACCATGGCCAACAACAACCCGAAGGCCAGCAGGTCCAGCCCCAGCCGCAGGGAAAAATAGGTGCGCAGGAACGGCTCATCGGGATCCTGGCGGTGGATAAGGGCCATGTCCAGGCCCAGTCCTCGCAGTTGGGCGGCCAGTCCGATATAAAAGAGGGCCAGGGTTACCAGGCCGAAGTGCTCCGGCAGGAGCATCCGGGCCAAGAGAACGGAGCGCAGGAAGCCCAGAGTCAGGGTGATCAGTGAAGCGCCAACGGTGTAAGCGGAGCCCCGCACCGCCCGGTAGGCCAGGGGGACTTCCGATGGAGATGGCTCGTCTGTCCGCAGCCCCATTCAACCTGCACTCCGCCGCAGCCAATCAGGCGGCTGGCGCGTTGAACACCCAGTGACGCCGCAGCCAGGGCACCCGATCAAAATCCGCATCATCGGTGGCGATATCGCTCAATCCCAGGCGCTGCATAACCGCTACATGCAGAGCATCCCGGGGCAGCAGTCCGAAGGCGGTAATGTTTCCCAGCATCTGCGGAAAATCCTCCTCGGCCACCGCTGCCAAATGTAAGTGCGGCAGCCGAACGAGACGGCGCAGCGCCGCTCCGATTTCAGACCCGCATCTGGCTATCGCCCCACCGGTATCCTCCCGCAACACCTGCAGGGGATCGCGCGGGTAGACATCTTTGATCCTCGCCAGGAGCAGACGATAGAATAACTCATCCATCGTCAAAATAGACGTATACGCTTCAATATCTCCCTGAACAGTCCGCTCCAAGAATCCTCGGATCATGGGCAGGTACACCGGATCGGACCGAAGATACATATAGAACACGTTGACATCTACATAGACTCTGCCCCTGACAACCTCATCGAGTCTCATAAAGGCCCCCGATTTTCAGATTGAAGTCATAGTTCTGAACGGGTTCCTCTCCTAAGCAGCCTGCCAGATCATCCAGAACCTTTCCCCAGTCCTCCTCGGCGGGCAAAATGCGAATTTCACCTTCCCGAACAATGACCCACACGTGCCGGCCCAGACGGGCTTCCCGCAGCAGCGGCGCCTCTAACCACAACCCCTCTTCCGTTATCGGTAAGTCTCTCACCCTTGTAGCCATTCTTTCCCTCCGCTCTAACGAATTGTAATACCCACCCATAGCCCACCCCGTACCGCCCGGTAGGCCAGCGGAGCTTCCGGCGGGGACGGCTCGTCCATCGCGCGCTGGACCGCCTCTCGGTTCTGCACCTTTCTACGCTTCAACGGATGTGTAGGCCCTCTCAGGTACCCGGCCAGTATGAAGGGTCACGACGAGCTCTCCCGCTCCCACCAGGCGGCGGGCAGAAGCATGCAGAAACTCCACACTGACCGCTTCCCCGTCCTCCCCATAACTGATGATTACACCACCGGGCTCCTCTATGGCATCCACCGGGGGCAAATCCCTCAGCACAAACAGAAGGATGTCCGCTTCGGGATCATAACGGATGCGCATGTTACTCCTCCCGCCAATACTTCTCTACCTTGCTCGTCCAGTAAACGGTAAGAATCTTGCGTCCTGCCTCTACTTCCACAAAAACCACTCGTAACAGGCCTGCCCCTCGCCTTGCTTGAGCGACCCAAGCCCCAAGATCGCCCGGCACCACCTGTTCAGGCGCATTCAACACATCCTCCACTTCCTGTCGGGTGATGCCCAACCTCCTCCGCCATTCTTCCTGGCGTTCTTCCGCATGCCGTGTCCAGATGATTCTCATGCGCTACCTTTGTGCCCTTGCATCTGCCTGTTCCTTCTGGTCTGATGCGCATTGACTACGACCTGTCCCCCGTAAAACCCCGGCAGGCCAGGGGGGTCTCATCTGCCACGGTCTCCCTTCTCCCGCTCCAGATAGGCCGCGATGGCCCGGGCGTAGGCATCAAAGTCGGTCAGACGCTTCTTGAAGAGGTAAGAGACCTCATTCCGCAGGTACGTCAACCTTTCTACGATCGCGTCGTCGGCGTCCCCCAAGGCCCACCTCCCGAATCTCCTTGAAGAGCACTGCGGTGAAGAAGTCATACATCGGCTTCAGGTCGGCGTAGATTTGGCCCGCCCGGACCTCAAACTCCACCCGCGCGGCCCGGTCCCGCTCAAAAATCAGATGCCCGTGCTTCAGGACCTGATGCTGCAATAGCGGCGGGGCGTCGTTCAGGACCACCAGATCGGTCGGGCGGCCAATGACGCGCTCCGCCTCCCAGCCCAGGCGCAGCCGACGGTCAAAGCGGGTCTCCTCATCCAGGTCGGCGGCCAGCAGGACGGCGATGTCCACGTCGCTTTGGGGGCGCGCCCGCCCCTGGGCCACCGATCCGAAGATGTAGGCTGCCACCACGTCCGGCTGAGCGGCCAGATATTCCAGCAGAGAGGACATCCACTCGTTCATCGCCGCCTCTAAACATTCTACCACAAAGGTCCCAAAGGGTACACGAAGGGCACAAAGAAAAACCTTCGTGTCCTTTGTGTCCTTCGTGGTTCTGAAATTAAACCAATGTCACCACCGAACCCTGAGGAGTCTTGGTCACCTCAATGCGCGCCGGGAAGGCGTCCCGCAGTTCCTCCAGGTGGGTGATCACCAGGATGCAGGCGAATTCCTCCTGAATGGCGTGAATGGCCTCCACCAGCCGCTCCCGGCCCTGAGCGTCCTGGGAGCCGAAGCCCTCGTCCACGAAGAGAGTCTGGAGTTGGGCGCCGGCCCGGCGGGCCAGCAGACGGGAGAGGGCCACCCGCAGGGCGAAGTTGACCCGAAACTGCTCGCCGCCGGAGTAGTTCTCGTACGGGCGCTCGCCCAGTTCGTCCGCGATGCGGATGTCCAGGGTCTCACGGACTTCGCCGGAGAGAATCTCCCGCTGGGTCTCCAGCCGGACGTGCATCCGCCCGCCCGTCATCCGGGCCAGCAGACTGTTCGCCTCTGCCTCTATCTCCGGCACCACGGCCTCTATGATCATCGCCGGGACGCCCTGGATGCCGAAGGCGGTGCGGAGTTCGGCGTAGAGGGACTCCTGGTGGGCCAGTTCGGCCCGCCGCCGGAGACGGGTCTCTTTCTGACGGGCCAGTTCGTCACAGGCCGCCAGCCGTTGCTGGGCCGCACCCAGGCGCTGGCGGGCCAGGGACTCCGCCTCCTCCACCCGCCGCAGTTCCTCCTCCAGCGCCGGGGCCTCCCGGAGACGCGCCTCCAGCGCGCGCGCCGTCTCCTCCAGTTCTCCCTGACGGGCCTGGTCGGCGGCCACCTGCTCCTCCCAGCGGCGACGGGCCTCCGCCAGCCGGGCCAGTTCCCGCTCCTCCCGCTCCACGCCGGTCCGGGCCTCCGCCAGTTGCTCCCGCCGTTCGGCGTAGACCTGGAGTTCCCGGACGGCCCGGCGGGCCTCCTCGTGGGCGACGGCGTCGTAGCCCAAGGCCGCCTCCTGCGCGCGCACCTCTTCCAGCGCTGCGCGCCCGGCGTGGGCGTAGTCCTCCGCCGCCAGAGTGGCCGCGATGCGGTCGTGTTCGGCCCGCGCCGCCTCCAGTTCCCGCTCCGCCTCCTGTCCCGCACGGATGCGCTCCGCCAGCGCCGCCACTTCCCCCTCCAGACGGGGAAGTTCCTGCAGAGAGACCTCGTTCGCCCGGACCTCCGCCTCCAACTGTTTGATCTCCTCGCCCAGTTCCTTCAACCGCGCCGCGTTGGCCCGGTACTTGTCTCCCTTCTCCCGTCCCTCCCGCTGCATCTCCTCCAACAGCCGCAGACGGTCCGGCTCGGTCAACGGACGACGACAGAGGGGACAGACCGCCTCCGCCCCCTCCAGCATCTCTATCCGCTCTTTCAGGACCTCCATTTCCTGCTTGAGGGACTGGTTGACCGCCCGGAGTTCCGCCATTTCCAGGGACAGGCGATCCAGGGACTGTTTCGCGGCATCGTTTTGTTGACGGAGTTCCTTCAGGGCGGCCGCCTGGGCCACCAGTTCCTCGTGACGGCGCAGGATGTCGGGGGTCACCCGACGGGCAACCAGCATCCGGATTTGCTGGGCGGCCCGCTCCCGCTGGAGTTCCAGTTCGTGGCGGGCCTGGTTGATCTCCGCCTCCAGCGCGCTGCGCCGCTCCCGGAGTTGGGCCAGGGCGGAGAGTTTCTCACTGTAGCGCCGCTCCCGCTCCAGCGCGTCCTGGTAGGCCGCGTATCCGCGCTCTATCTCCTCCGCCTCGTCCAGCAGGGCGCGGTACTGAGCCCGGCGCGTCTCCCGCTCCTGCCGCTCCCGCTCCAGCGCGTCCAGTTCCCGCCGCGCCTGCTCCAGGCGCGCGGCCAGTTCCTGCCGTTGCTCCTGGACGCGGCGGTAGTCGCTGCGGGCCCGTTCCATTTCCTGCCAGGCCTCCCGGAGACGACGGAGTTCGGCGTCCCACCGCTCCGCTTCCTGCCGGGCCTCCTCCAACTGGGCCTCGTACTCCGGACGGCGGGCCAGTTCTTCGTCTATCTCCGCCAGACGCATGTCGTTCAGGCGGGACTCGCTCTGAATCTGGACCAGGCGATTTTTGGCCCGTTCCTCGTACTCCTGCCAGACGTCCAGGCCCAGGATGTCGCTGAGGACCCGTTTCCGCTCGGCGGGCGTCTTGACCGTGAACTCGTCGGCGCGGCCCTGGCGGAGAAAGGCCGAGTTGACAAAGGTGTCGTAGTCCAGGTGGAGAATCCGGACAATCTTCTCCTCGGTGGCGCGGATGGAACTTTCCGCCAGGGAGCGCCAGCGGCCGTTATCCTGAACCTGGAAGTCCAGCAGGGTGGAGCCGCGTTTGCCGCCGCGCCGCTGGCGGATGACCCGGTAGAGGTTATCGCCCAGGCGGAAGGCGAAGTCCACCGTCATCTCGTCCGCGCCCTGGCGGATGAGGTCGTCGTCCCGGCGAGACCGGGCCGTTTTGCCCCAGAGGGCCCAGGTGATGGCGTCCAGGAGCGACGACTTTCCGGCACCGTTCTCCCCGCTCAGACAGGCGACGTGGATGCCCGCGAAATCCAGTTCGGCCTGACGGTAGGGCATGAAGTTGGTGAGGGAAAGTTTGTATGGGATCATGGCACAGGTCGCAAGTCGCAGGTCGCAGGTTGCAAGTCGCAGGTCGCAGGTTGCAAGTCGCAGGTCGCAGGTTGCAAGTCGCAGGTCGCAGGTTGCAAGTCGCAGGTCGCAGGTTGCAAGTCGCAGGTCGCAGGTCGCAGGTTGCAAGTCGCAGGTCGCAGGTCGCAGGTCGCAAGTCGCAGGTCGCAGGTCGCAAGTCGCAGGTCGCAGGTCGCAAGTCGCAGGTCGCAGGTCGCAAGTCGCAGGTCGCAGGTTGCAAGTCGCAGGTCGCAAGTCGCAGGTCGCAGGTCGCAGGGTGTCCTACGCTGGCACCTCCGCGCCGCGCCGGATAATTTGCTGGAAGATGGCGGTCAGGAAGCGGCTGGCGTCCAGGATTTCCAGCAAGACAATGCGTCCGTCGGCAGTCAGGTGAGTGATGATGGAATCACTTTGCTCGGCATGGTCAACAATCCCGTCGGGCATCATTTCTATCAGCAGGACATCTTCTTCCCAATCATACCGCATCTTCATAGCGCTCTCTCCTCCCAGGGTAGAAGGTGATGACAACGGCATCTTCACCCTCCATTCGGTAAACTACTCTCAGGACATATCCTTCCGTCAGCCGCTTCTGGGCAATCAATCGTCCTCCTGATTGAAGAACAACCCGGTCCGGATGCATCAGAGTATCCGCCACCTGGTCTGGGGTGACAGGGAATCCGTGTCGCCTCAGCACCTCAAACTTGTATTCAGCGTGGCGGGTGTACCGAATAGCCATAGGGCTTACACCAACTCTATCTCCCAGTCCACCACCTGCAGGTCCGGGCGGGTGGTCTCTATCCAGTGGACGGCCCGCTCCAGGAGGGCGTGAGTGTAGGCAGCGTCGTTGGCAACGGTGACGATGGCGATGACCGCCGACTGCCAGAGGTCGTTGTCGTCCACTTCGGCAGCGGCCAGGTTGAACTCTTTGCGCAGACCGTTCAGCAGGGGCTTCAGACGGCCGCGCTTCTCCTTCAGGGAACCGTTACCCGGCAGGTGAAGTTGGATGCGGCAGAGACCGACGACCATTGGTCATTCCGTCATTGGTCATTGGTCATTGGTCATTTGGTCATTCTGTCATTAAATACACCGGATTGCCCATGGCGCGCATCATCAGCGCGGCCGGCTCTTCGTCCAGCGGCGCCTCCGGCGGGTCTATCACCTCGGGCCGGAAGTAGCGGTCGCCCTCGGGGAGAATCTCCCAGGTGTGGGTGAAGTCGTCGGCGGAGATTTCGGTCTGCAGGACCCGCCGGGCGGAGACCAGCCGCAGGAGGCACCCCGCCGCGCCCCGGACCCGGCAGGTCAGGCGGACCGTCGCGCCCGGCGGCAGGGGGAGTTCGTCGCCCATTATGGCCCGACGTCCGGCATCTTCAGCCGTCAGTTCTATCAGCGGGCCCGCCGGCCCTTCGGAGATGAAGACGTGCCCGGCCCGCAGGCCCGCCACGATGGCTGGAATGGAAAGTTCCTCCGCCCACACCCAGGTGGTGGGGGTGCCCAGTTCGTACCAGCCCAACTCGCCGGTAAAGGGGCCCTGGTGCTTGTCGGAGCCGCCGACGGCGGTGATGCGGTGGCCGTCCCGCAGCAGGGAGTCCCAGACCGCCAGCGCCTGGTAGTTGGAAATGAACCAGGGCGCGCCCCAGACCTCCATACAGTCCGGCCCGAAGAAATCGCCGAAGGCCCAGGGCGGGCCGTCGTCTTTGGGGTGGTTGACGGAGAAGAGCGCGCCGTGCTCCCGCGCCCACTCCCGGATGCGGCGCATCTGGTCGTCCCGCCAGCACCGGAAATCGGCCCAGTCCGTGACGGGCCAGAGGTTGGCATGCCCGTGATAGGTGGAGATTTCCACGCCGGGGATCAGGAGGGGCAACCCTTGCGGTTGCCCCCCTACAGGTTGCCCCGACGATAACCGGCGCAGTTCGGGCAAGTGGCTGACGGTGTTGTGTTCGGTGACCGCGACGAAATCCAGCCCCTGGGCCCGGGCGGCGGCGACCAGGTCCTCCAGCGGGGCGGAGCCGTCGGAGTGGTGGCTGTGGGCGTGCAGGTCGCCGCGAAACCAGCGGGGGCCGGAAGCGACAGGAGCACGGTCATAGGGACAGGGCAGGGGAAATGGCGCATCGTCCGTTGCACCCGATTCCAGCCGGATGGTGATGCGGTAGTCGCACCCCTCGGGGGCCAGTTGGTAGAGGCCCAGCAGGATGTGCCAGGTACCGGGAAGGATAGGGCCGGGCAGGTAGCCGGGGGTGGCGTCGGTGGCGGAGAGGGTGAACTCCCGGCGGGCCGTGCCGCTCCAGCCGCGAAAGCCACGCCCACCGGGGAACTCTGCCCCGCGCGGGTCAAAGAGGCCGATGTCCACGATGTTGCCCTCTTCCCAGCCGGCCTTGTCGGCGCTCAGGGGACGGCTGAACTCGTAGGCAACGGAGAGGCGCGCCACGCCCGGCGGCACATTAAAGGGGATGAGGGGGAATTCATCCCGGTCCCGATCTTCGGGGGAGAAGTGGCCGTGAAGGACCAGTTCCATAAAGCCCTCTCCAACGGGGAATCAGGAGAATCAGGAGAATCAGAAGAATCAAAGAATCAGCGGCTCGCTGATTCTTTGATTCTTCTGATTCATCCCACCTCTTCCGCCCGCATCGCGGCCAGAATGACGCTCAGCCGGTTGCGCAGGGCATCCGCCTCCACCTTCGCCTCCTCCAGGCGCAGCGCCAGCGCGTCCCGGCGCTGGAGCGCCGCCCTGTACTCCTCGTCGGCATCCAGCGCAACCAGGAGAATGCGGGCCCGGTCTTCGGCAGTGGGGGCCAGCGATTTCTCCCCTCCCGCCTTCTTGATCCACTTCCGTTCCACCCGGGCCTGGGTCACGCGGAGGTCGTACTCGGCCCGGGCCAGTTCCGCGGAGAGATGGGCGACTTCCAGCCGGGCCGCCCGCAGTCTCTCCACCACCTCGTTGGCTTCGTCGTACAGTGGGTGCATCAGGAACTCCCTGGAGAATGTTGCTCAAAACCAATCGCCGTTCTAATCGCCTGCAGGAGTACGGTTGCCTGACTCAGGAACTCCTCCAACTCCTCTCTCTCCGGGGGAGAGACAAACAGAAAGGGATACCTTTGGGGAATGTAAAAACCGTTGGCCACCTCACATAATTCGCGAAACGGTTCCAATTCGGGCATGTGGGAAACCGCCTCATTCAACAGCACAACGAGGTCGTGAGTTCGGCGAGGAAGGATGCCCTGGTTCAGCAAAAACGCCTTCAGCGCTTTCTCCAGGGCCTGCTGGAGATGAAAACCCGCGCCCTCGGAATCCCCGACATCCAGGAGCACCCGCACCCGGTTGAGGTCCCGGTAGGCCCGCTCCAGCCAGTCCTCAGGATGCCGCGACTCCACTCCGATCAAAAAGCACCTCCCCCTCCCGGATGATGCTTTCCAGGAAAACGTTTCCACGCCTCAATTGTTCGTTCAGTTCCTGGGGGGTTAACACGATAATGTCCATAGGTAGAGAGAGTTGAAGCGGACGCAGGAGAGCGCGCACCTCGCCTCCTCGCCGATGAAAAGGAAGAGAGGTTTCTTTGATAATCAGCAAATCCACATCGCTCTCTTCGTCTATGTAACCGGAGAGGCATGAACCGAAGAGCACAATCTTCTCCGGAGCATATGACCGCGCCAGTCGGTCCGCCACCTGCCGTACCAGAGACCTCACTTCCCTCCTCTTCCCCATGCTCCTACCCTCCAGGGACACGCCCTCTATCCACCCCAATCCGATACACCGGGACGTCCTTTCCGCCCAGGCGGTACTTGTAGTCCTCGCTCCCGCGCAGGAAGTCGTAGGCCTCCCGGCCCTCGGCGATGGCGTGCCGGATCAGGAAGGCCGAAAGGACGATGCCCGCGCCGATGCCGGGGTCGGCCCGCCAGTCCAGGCCGGAGTTGTACACCAGGACGCGGTTCCGATAGACAAAGTTGAGATACGCGGCCAGTTTCCGCCCGTCCCACTCCAGAAAGGCCAGTTGCAGCCACCCTTCGGCGAACGCCGCCCGGGCCAGTTCCCGGAAGAAGGCGCGCATTGGCGGGGTGAGAAACTCCGCCTTCGCGCGGGTGCTCCTGGCCATCAGGGTCAGGAAATCCTCCATCTCGGCCTCCAGGTCGTGCTGAGGCCCGACGATATACCAGCGCAGTCCTTCCAGCGCCTCCGCCCGGCGGAGTTTGCGGCGCAGTTCGTGTCGGTCCTTCCCGTCCAGAGACGTCAGGTACTCCTCCCAGGTGGACGGCAAGGGGATGACGGGGCAGACCTCCTGAACTTCCGTCTCCACGGTCCAGCCGCGCTGGCGGGCCAGCGCGGGGAGGACCTGGAGCGTCGGGGAGTCCGCCGGTACGTTGCAGAGGTCCATCCGCTTCCACTCTGGTGTAGCCGGGTCGGTCAGCCCGTTCAGGGCGGCGGCCCACACTTCTGCCTCCCGCCCGGCCGCGACGACGGCATCCAGATAATCGGAGACCTCCACGCAGCCAACCCACTGCAGGATAGGCCCTTCCGGGCGGTCGGCCTGGCAGAGGGGGACGATTCCGACCAGTTCGGCGCCGTCCCGGACCGTCATCAGGCACAGTGAGGGCGGAGTCCGCCGGGTCTCCACATCCGCCAGATGGCGCCACCAGGCCCGCTGGTAGGACGGGGTGAGAAACGGTACATCGGTGGCGGAGCGGCGCAAGAGCGCCGTCCACTCATCCGCCAGCGCGTCAAAGGCCGATGGGTGAGAGTGCATCTCAACGTTGAGGGGCATCACTCTATATTATCTCCGTCCCGGCCGGGTTGTCAAATCCGCCATTTGTGGTAAAATAACAGCGCGCGGTGGGTGTGGCCCAAGGGTTAGGGCACCTGGTTGTGGCCCAGGAGATTGTGGGTTCGAGTCCCACCATCCACCCCACGATAGGCACGGCACCGCCGTGCCATTTTTGTATGCCCCCGTAGCTCAACTGGATAGAGCAACGGACTTCGGATCCGTTGGCTGCGCGTTCGAGTCGCGCCGGGGGCGCTCTACATTTTCTAAAAGCCCCCTCTGGAGGAAACGATAGGGGATGGGGAGCGGCGCTTTTATTGCCGCACCTCATCCCCTATTTCAGTAGCCATTGACAGGCAACCGGGCAACATGCCCTTTCGCCCTAACCCCTGCCTCTTCCCATTGGAGGTCACGATGGCCCGTTATTCGCTCCAACATCGCGTTGCTCTGGTAACCGGCGCATCCAGCGGCATCGGGCGGGCGACGGCGCTCCTGCTGGCCCGGCAAGGGGTCCGCCTGGCACTGGTGGCCCGTCGCGAGGGGCCACTCCGGGAGGTCGCCCGGGAGATGGAGGGAATGGGGCAGGAGGCCCTGGTCGCTCCCGCCGACGTCACCCGGCAGGAGGAGATGGAGCGCGCGGTGGCGGAGACGATCGCCCGCTGGGGGCAGGTGGACATCCTGGTCGCCTGCGCCGGCGCCTACATCCGCGCCCCCGTCCTAACCATGACCGTCGCCGACGTGGAGCGGTCTATGGCGGTGAACTTCTACGGCGTCCTCCACGCCGTTCAGGCCGTCCTCCCCCACATGGTCGCCCGGCGAAGCGGCCATATCGTCCTCGTCTCCTCCGCCGACGGCAAAAAGGGCATCCCGCCGGACGGCCCCTACGTGGCGGCGAAGTTCGCCGTCGCCGGTCTGGGGGACATCCTGCGGCAGGAACTGCGCCCCTACGGCATCGCCGTCACCACCGTCTTCCCCGGACGGGTGGATACGCCGATGATTGCCCACCTGCGGGTGCCGTGGATTTCGGCCAAGATTCCACCGGAGGCGGTCGCACAGGCCATCCTGCGTGCCCTCCGCCGCCGTACCCCGGAGGTCATCATCCCCTTCCAGGTTCGCCTCTTCGTCTACCTCAGCGCTCTCTGCCCGTCCCTGGGGGATTGGTTCACCCGTCAGTTTCATCTGGAGGGATGGGAGGAAACTCCTGCAATGGGAGAAGGAGACCGATGAGTTGGATCACCCCTGCGGCCACACATCCCTGGTTGCGCCGGAACGTCCGGGTCGCTTTTGTCCCCGGTCTCTCCATGACCGCGCTGTTAGAGGGGGCCGTGGACCGTCTGCTGGACCGCTTCCGTCATCGGGGGGACGTGGTCCAACCCGACCCCGACGAGAGGACCGACCTGTTGCTGACCACTGCGCCGTTCGCTGAACCGATTGGCTGGCGGCAATCGCTTCTCCTCACCGCGCGGCGCCGCTTCCGCCTTTCCCGGACGCCCACTGTCGTGACGCTGATCCACGCGACGAAGCGGGAGTTTCGCCGCCTCCTGGACCACTTCCGGCAGGCCCTCGCCCGCCCCAAACCGGATCCGGCAGATTTCGCGTTCCCCGGGCTGGCGCCGGAGGCCTGGCGGGTCCTCTGGGAGCAGGGACGACGGGGAGGGCCCCTGCTGGCACTGGAGCGGCTCCTCCAGGCCCGGGCCAAGTGTCTGCGCATCTTCCTCCTTGTGGGCGACGACCACCCCGCGGTCGCCTACCCCTTTGACCTGGTCGGGGCCTACCCGTGCTGCCGGGCCACAGAGCCCGACCCGTTCTACGACGACCTGGTCCTGCGGCTGGTCACCGCAGTCAGTGTGGAGGAGGTGACCCATCACACCCGGGTGGAGCCGCCGATTCCCGCCGAAGCGTGGGGAGCGCTGAGCACCCCGGCCGCAATGGCCGAGGCGGCCCGTCAATTGAGCCAGCGGGACTTCTTCACGGAAATGGTCCGCATCGCCGACCTGGTCCATGTCCCCGCGGTCTCCGACGCCGTCGCAGAGCAGTACAGCGAGGGATGCTTCGCCACCTGGGACCCCCAACTGGGCGCACTGGTCGCGACGGTGACCGGAAGTGCCCGTCCCGTGGACAAGCGCCAGATTTCGGAGGACGACCTGGCGGTCATCGTGGGCGTCCGACCCGACCGGAAAGGGGCCCTGTACCGACCGGTGGAAGGCAAACGGAATGACCCCCCTTCCTCCGAGGCCGTGGAAATGTTCGCGATGGATGAGTCGCTGCCCCGGGTCCGCTGGGAAACGCCGGAGGGGGTCCAGGAGGTGCCGGTGACCCGCTCCAAACTCCACGGCCATCGGGGAGTGGCCGCCTACGACCCCCAGTACGTGGAATACGTCCCGATGGCCCTCCCCTATCAGTGCTATCCGGTCTCCTGCGGGACCGGTGCGCAGGCGGAGGGCATCGTGGAGACCTTCCGACGGGCAACATGCCTGCAAAATCCGGAGGACCCCCGTCCGGTCGCCTTCACCATCCTGCCCGGTCACGGCGTCTTTATCGTGGAAAAATGGGTGCCGGGGAAGGCGCCCTTCCAGGTCATCTGGGAGTTCATGGACGCAGGCTATCTGCAGATAGACCCCTTTGTCCCCCAGGGGCCGCTGGAGTATCTCCCGGCCCCCTCGGACCGGATGCGGGTCCAGACCGACGACCCACTGGCGTGGCTGGAGGTCGGATGAACGGGAAAGGTCCCGCTGACTGGTCCCTGGAAACCCGCGCGGTGCACGCCGGACGCGTTGAGGGCGACCGCAAGGGGGGCGACCGCAAGTGTCGCCCCTACGTTCCCACCGTTCCTCCCATCCATCCTTCCGTCACCTACTCCTACGAACGGATGGAGGACCTGGATGAGGCCTTTGCCACCGGGGGCTATGTCTATACCCGGCACGGGAACCCCACGGTCGCCGCGCTGGAGGAGGCGGTGGCCGCGCTGGAGGACGGGGAGACGGCGGTGGCCTTCGCCTCCGGCATGGCGGCCATCCACGGGGCACTCCTGGCTGTCGGTGCGCGGGCCGGGACGGCGGTGGTGGCGGCCCGCGACCTCTACGGCGCCACCTACGTGCTCCTGGACCGCCTCCTGCGCTCCCAGGGGGTGTCGGTCCGGTTCGTGGAGGTGACGGACCTGGCGGCAGTGGAGGCGGCCTGCGCCGAACTCCGCCCCGTCGCCCTGCTGGTGGAGACCGTCTCCAACCCCCTGCTGAAGGTCGCCGACCTGCCCGCGCTGGCGGAGGTCGCCCACCGGCACGGCGCGGCGCTGCTGGTGGATAACACCTTCGCCACCCCGTACCTGGTCCGCCCGCTGGCCCTGGGGGCCGATCTGGTCATCCACAGCGCGACCAAATACCTGGGCGGCCACGGGGATGTGCTGGCGGGTGTGGTGGTCACGTCGGCGGCGCGGCGGGAAGTATTGATGGACGTCCTGAAGACGACCGGGGCCAATCTGGGGCCGCTGGAGGCCTGGCTCCTCCTGCGGGGCCTGCGGACGCTGGTCCTGCGGGTCCAGCGGCAATGCACCAGCGCGCTGGCCGTCGCCCGCTATCTGGATACCCACCCCCGCGTCGGCCGGGTCTTCTACCCGGGCCTTCCCTCCCATCCCCAGCACGAACTGGCCGCGCGCCTCTTCGGGGGCCGGGGTTTCGGCGGCATTGTGACCGCTGAACTGAAGGACGCCGGACGGGAGGAGGTCTTCCGGTTTATGGACCGTCTCCGCCTCTGCATCCCCGCCACCTCCCTGGGCGACATCCAGACGCTGGTGCTCTACCCGGCCCACTCCTCCCACCGCGGCCTCAGCCCCGAGGAGCGGGCCGCCCTGGGCATCACCGACGGGATGGTGCGCATCTCGGTGGGAATTGAGGCCATAGAGGACATCCTTGCCGACCTGGCCCAGGCGCTGGATGATCTCCCATCGGTCACCTGACAGTTTGGAGAAAAGAGAACACGGATTAACACGGGTCTCACGGATTGGCACGGATCAAATCCGTACCATCCGTGTTTGATTGTCCGGCCTGATGGAAAGCGTCGGGCCCAGATTTCGCCCCACTCCTCCATCATCTCTGTCCGTCATCTGTGGTCTGCCGTCCGTCGTCTGCGGTCCGTCGTCCATACCCCCAGTGCGATGCCGACCCCCAGGAGGCCCAGGCCAGCCCACTGGAGGGCGGAGAGGCCGCCGATGAGCGGGGCCGTATCCCCCCGTAGAAACCCCAGGGCGAATTCCCCCAGGCCGTACAGGGCCAGCCACATAGGGCCGGCTGGGGCAATCCCCCGGGGGCAGGAGCCAGGTCTGCCCCTACCGGTTTCCCCCGACACGGTTTCCCCATCCGGACAGAGACCTGTAGGGGCAACCCTTGCGGTTGCCCCCAGCGCAATTGCCCCCGACGCGGTTGCCCTGCTGGCGGTTGCCCAGAGGGTCAGCGCCAGCATAAGGCTCCCCCAACCCATCCCCAGCAATGGCACGGCAACGCGCGGTGCGCGCAGGCCGTAGAGGTCAGGAAGGTCCGCGCTGAGGGTCCAGAGGAGGCCGTCGCCGGGCCAGGTCTCCCGACCACAGGCGCAGCCGGCCCGCAGGCAGCCCAGGTACGCAGCGATGAGGACGACCCCCGCGCCCGGCGCCAGCGCGTCCCAGAGGGGCCGGGGGGACTGCCCCCGGAGGCAGGCCAGTACCCCCGCGCCCACCACCCCGCCGACCACCACCCCCGGTGCGGAGAGGCCCCCCTGCCAGAGAGCCAGTGCGGCCGCCGGGTGCTCCCGGAAGTACGGCAGATGCGCCGCGACGTAGACCAGACGCCCCAGGAGCAGGCCGCCCACCGCCGCTGCCAGCACGCCGTCCACCACGACAGTCGCAGCCAATCCGTTCCGGCGCCCGGCCCAGAGGGCCAGCGCGGTCCCCAAAAGTACCCCCACCGCCAGCGCGGCCCGGTAGTCGGGAAGGGGGAGGCGGGTGAGGAAATCAAGGGTCATAACCGTCAGGGGTCAGTCGTCAGTGGTCAGCCGTCAGCCGTCAGTGGTCAGTCGCCAGTGGCCAGCCGTCAGCCGTCAGTGGTCAGTCGCCAGTGGCCAGTCGTCAGCCGTCAGTGGTCAGTCGCCAGTGGCCAGTCGTCAGCCGTCAGTGGTCAGCCGTCAGTGGTCTGTCGTCTGTCGTCTGTGGTCCGTGGTCTGTCGTCGGTCGGACAAAAATCATGACGTACTCGTGCTTGAAAATGTAGTACCCTCCAGCCAGGGCGCGGTAGCGCCAGAGGTTATTGGTCCGCCCCTTGCCCCGCTCGTTGCCGGTGATGTTCTTGACCACAATCGCTTTGGGCCGAAAACCCACCCGCTGGCAGCGCTCCAGGCAGTAGAACCCCAGCGGGACCAGTTCACCCCGCGCGTACTTATCCCCGATGACCAGGACGGCGAAGCGGCCCGGCGCCAGCAGGTCAAACCCGTGCCGGGCGACGGCCTCAAACCGGTCCAGGAACGTCTCCAGGTCCGGCGCGTTGGAAAGATCGGCGGAGAGGTCGGAGAAGCGGATGATGTCGTGGTAGGGCGGGTGCAGGATGAGCAGGTGCGCGTGGGGGGCGCCCATCGTCCCCAAAACCTCCCGCACCCGTTGGGCCGTCTCCTCCTGGGTGCTATCCCCTGCCAGGATGTGGACGCGCCGGTCCAGCAGGTCCGCCGGGATTTTCCCCCGGACGTACTCCACCAGGTCGGGGTTCAACTCCACGCCGACGAAGCGGCGGTTCAGCCGCACCGCCTCTATCGCACTGGTCCCCGAGCCCAGAAAGAGGTCCAGTACGATGTCGTCCTCCCGCGTGTAGCGCAGGTAGGTCTGGGTGGCAATCTGGGGGACAAAATTGCCGTGGTAATCCAGTTGATGGCCGCCGGTCCGGTCGCGCGCGTCAATGAGCCAGAGGGAATCCGTCCAGATGTGCTCGTACTCCCGCCAGCGAGTCAGGTCTATATCCGAATAGGGGGCCCGATGTGCCCGCCTCACGGTTTCGCGCCTCCTGTTTCACGGATGGGGAACTGGACATCTCAGCAATCACGAATCAGCAATCACGAATCAGCAATCACGAATCAGCAATCACGAATCAGCAATCACGAATCAGCAATCACGAATCAGCAATCATATTCTCAGCACCCGCACCTCCGCCCCGGCGGGCAGGTGGTTCACGTCCTCCGGGATGACGGCCAGACCGTCGGCCTGGACCAGTGAGTAGAGGATGCCGGAGCCCTGGTCGCCGGTGAGGGTGGCCTCCCAGCCCCCGTCCGTCTCCCGCAGGCGCACCCGCAGGTAGTGACGACGGCCATCCTTGCGGGTGATGGGGTCGGTCAGGCGGGCGCGCAGTTCGGGCCAGGGCCAGTCGGTGAACCCCTGCATCTTCAGGACCGCGGGGCGGACGAAGAGTTCTGTGGCGATCATCGCCGAGACGGGGTTGCCCGGCAGACCGACCAGCGGGACCCCGCCGACGACGCCGAAGGCCAGCGGTCGCCCCGGCTTCATGTTCAGTGACCAGAAGCGCATCTCCCCTTCCGTCGCCAGCACCCCCTTGACCAGGTCAAAATCGCCGATGGAGACGCCGCCGGACGTGACGATGAGGTCCGCCCGTTCCGCCAGCGCGCGGCGGATTCCTTCCCGGACAAGCGCCTCCTCGTCCCGGACGATGCCCAGGATGAGAGGGATGCCGCCGTACCGGCGCACCTGTGCGGCGACGGTGTAGGAGTTGGCGTCCCGAATCTGGCCCGGGCCGGGGGTCTCCCAGGGGGGGACAACCTCGTCGCCGGTGGCCAGAATCGCCACCCGGGGCCGCCGGACCACGGCGACCTCGGTCCGGCCCAGCGCGGCCAGCATGCCGATCTCCTGCGGGCGCAGGACACGGCCCGGGTTGAGCACGACCTGGCCCGCGCGCACGTCCTCCCCGGCCTCCCGGACGTTAGCCCCGGGGCGGACCTCCCGCAGGACCTCCACCCACTCGTCATCGGTGCGGGTGTGCTCAAAGGGGATGACCGTATCGGCGCCGGCCGGGATGGGCGCGCCGGTCATAATGCGGACGGCGGTGCCCGGCGCCACTTCCGCCGGGCAGAGGCGGCCCGCCGGAGCCTCTGCAATCACCCGCAGGCGGGCCGGTATATGGGCCACGTCGGCGGCGCGGACGGCGTAGCCGTCCATCGCCGAGTTGGGGAGCGGAGGAATGTCCCGGTCCGCTGCGACCTCCTCCGCCAGCACCCGTCCCAGTGCCTCCAAAATGGGCACCCGTTCGGGCTCCAGCACCCGCACCGTCGCCAGAATCTGCTCCAGGGCTTCTTCTACACTCAGTACGGGGCGATGTTGGTCGTGCATATTCCTTCTCTCAAAAGCACCGACGGCAAATCCGCTGGAGAGGGGAGAATCAGATGGGCACCCGCCCGTTCCAGTTCGTTCTTTTCGCCGAAGCCACAGAGGACGCCAATGGCCCAGGCGCCCGCCTGTCGGGCCGCGCGCATGTCCACCGGGGTGTCGCCCACCATCGCGCAGCGGTGGGGCGGCAGGTCCAGCCGCCCGGCCGCGTAGCGGATGGGCGCCGCATGCGGCTTGAGCCGCCAGGTGGACTCCCGGGTGATGACCGCCTCAAAGAGGTCGGAGAGGCCGAAACTTTCCAGGAAGGCCTGTGCGTCCTTCCGACCCCTTGTGGTGACGACAGCCAGCCGGTAGGAACGGGCAAGGAGACGGAGCGCCTCCTCCGCGCCGGAGACGATGCAGAAGCGGGGAGTGGTTCGGTGCCGCCGATGGCGCAGCCATTCGGAAAATCCCAGCAAAGGGGTATCCAGCCCCACGGTATCCAGCGCGGTCATCAGGGCATTGACCGGTGTCTCCATCCGCATCACGATGCGGCGCGCCCGATGGCGGGCATCCCGCACCCGCAGACGGTCCAGCCAGCGGGCCAGCGCCTCCACCCCCTCGTCGTCCGAATCCAGAAGGGTGCCGTCCAGATCAAAAAACAGCGCTTCTATGGCCGATGGGTCCAGTCCCATTTCCCGTGCAGAAAATGAGTCCCCTACCCCACCCCCGCCGCCTGCGGCGGGCGGCGAAGCCACTGGGGGAGGGGTGAGGCTGAACAGTTACTCTGATCAAACTTCTTGTCCTTTATGGTTTCATTTATCCCGCCGACGCACGTGCAGCCGGAACCCTTCCATCCGAATGACCTCCACCACCTCCCCCTCTTCCACCGGTCCCTCTTCGGCGACGGCCCGCCAGAGTTCCCCCGCCGCCAGCACCCATCCCTCCGGATCCAGGCGGCTCCTGGCGACTGCGGTCCGCCCGACCAGTCCCTCCCGCCCGGTGACGGAGCGAGGCTTCTGGGCCTGCAGGGCCTTGGCGACCACAAACGCGAAGAAGAGCGCCGTCAGAATCCCAACGATGATGACCAGCGGCAGGGAAATCTGGCCGTAGGGGGAAAAGGGCGCGTTGAACAGGATCATCGCGCCAGCAATGAAGGTGACCGCCCCGAGGGCAGTGAGGGCACCGAGCGTCGGGGTCTTGATGTCCAGGATAAAGAGGACAATGGCCGCGCCCAGGAGCACCAGTCCGAGCCAGTTGAAGGGAAGGATGCCCATCGCATAGGCCGCCAGGGCCAGGCAGAGAACGCCGATGAAGCCTGCCACCCATCCACCCGGAGAGGAGAGTTCTATCAGGATGGCCTGTACACCGATGGTGAGCAGAATGAAGGCGACGTTGGGGTTAATCAACACCTGGAGCAACCGCTCTATCGGGGAGAGGGGGATTTCCCGGATGGCGGCGTCGGCGGTGTGGAACGTGACCGTCATCCCATCCCCCAGGGTGACCGTCCGACCGTCAAAGCCCTGGAGCAACTCATCCATATCGGCAGCGATGAGGTCAATCACGCCCATCTCCAGCGCCTCCTCCGGCCCGGCGGTAGCGCTCTCGCGGATGGCCCGTTCGGCCCAATCCACCGCCGCCTCACCGCGCCGCTGGGCGAAGAGGGCGGCGTGCTCGGCCATCACATTGACCACCTTCTCCATCATCTCTGGGCTGACCGCCTCCTCAGCGCCGGGAAGAGTAACCGGGTGGGCCGCGCCGATGGTGGTGCGGGGAGCCATCGCCGCGCCGTGCGCGGCCAGAAGGATGAGGGTCCCGGCGGAGGCGGCCATCCCTCCACGCGGCCACACGTAGACGATGACCGGCACCCGGGCGTTCTCCAGTTGCTCCATAATCTTCGTCGTGGAACTCAGGTCGCCGCCGGGAGTGTTCAGCCGGATGACCACTGCGTCGGCCCGGCCCTGCTCCGCCAGCCGAATGCCGCGCGCGATGTAGTCGTTGACGGTCGCCGTGATGGCGCCATCTACCGTGAGCACGTAGACGGTCCGCCCCTCCTGGGCCGCGACCGGTCCGGCGAGGGCCAGTATCCATCCCGCTACCAGTACCCATCTCAACCACTGTCTCATTTTCTCATCTCCTTTGCAGGCCGACAGCCTGTGCAGGCTGAAGTCTGCGCTACTGCAGGCTGAAGCCCGCGCTACTGCAGGCTGAAGCCCGCGCTACTGCAGGCTGAAGCCCGCGCTACATGTAGCGCCGGCCGCCAGGCCGGTGTACAGGCTGACAGCCTGCGCCACATTGTACAGGCTGACAGCCTGCGCCACCCTCGGTCGTCCGTTGTCTGTCGTCCGTCGTCCGTCGTCTGTGGTCTGTGGTCTGTGGTCTGTCGTCTGTCGTCCGTCGTCCGTCGTCACAACTGCAAGGCCTGGGCGAATCGCTCCCGGAAGGACGGGTGAACGGTCAGTTCCACGTAGCGGACCCGGCGGGCGAGGCGGGCCGCCCGTTCCCGCTCGGCACGGGAAAGGAGCGCCATCCGCGCCCCCGTCCCAGCCACGTTCCCCACCTGCTCAAACCGGTCCAGCGGAAGGCGCGGGAGCAACCCGATGGCGACGGCGTGCCCGATGTCAATGTACGTCCCGAACGCGCCGGCGACCAGCACCCGCGCCAGGTCGGACTCCCGGATGCCGGCCTCCTCCAGCAGAATCTGCCAGCCCGCCGCGATGGCCGCCTTGGCCAGTTGAATCTCCCCCACGTCCTTCCGGCTGACGGTAATGGCCCGCCCCAGGCCTGAGGCCTCCGCCGGTACCAGGACGAACTCCGGGCCGTTGTCGCCCGAAAGGAACGGGGGACGGTCGCTATTTGCCCAACCGCCGCGCCCGTTCAGGAAGCCCGCGCCCCGCAATTCGGCCACCGCGTCCAGGATGCCGGAGCCGCAGATGCCCACGGGAGGGGCCCCCTCCACCGTCTCCCAGTAGACCCGTCCCTCAATCATCCGCACCCGCTCCAGCGCCCCGGGGGCCGCCCGCATCCCGAAGCGGATGTGCGCGCCCTCAAAGGCCGGGCCGGATGCAGCGGAACAGGAGAACAGGTTCCCCCCGACGGAGAGGCCAATCTCTGTATTGGTACCGATGTCCAGCAGAAGCGTCGGGCGGTCCGCCTCCTCCATCCGGGTCGCCAGCAGGGCCGCCACGTGGTCCGCGCCGACAAACCCGGCGACGGTGGGCAGAAGGTGGACCATCGCTCCCGGGGCCAGCGGGAGCCCGACATCCCGGGCCCGGACGTCCAGGGGGCCACTCTCCACCGGGACGTAGGGGGCCAGCCCCAGCGGACGGGTGGGAAGGCCCAGGAAGAGGTGGTGCATGGCCGTGTTGCCCACCACCACCGCCTCCACCACGTGCTCCGGCGGGACGCCCGCCTGGGCGCAGAGGTCCCGGACCAGTTGAGAGAGTCCCTCTACCGCCGCCTGCCGGAGGCGTTCCGCCCCCTCCGGTTCCTGCAGGGCGTAGGTGATGCGGGCCATCACGTCCTCCCCGTAGGCCAGTTGAGGGTTCATAGCCCCGGCGCTGGCCAGGGTCTCCCCCGTCTCCAGATTCAGCAGGTACCCGGCCAGTTTCGTCGTCCCCAGGTCCACCGCCACGCCCACCAGCGGGGTGCCGGGGGGCAGAAGGGCCACCACCTCGTCGCCCCGCAGGACGGCACGGACGGCCCAGCCCCATTCCCTCAGGGACGGGGGGGAACGGCGCAGGACCTCCAGGTCCAGGCGGACGGGGCGGCCCAGGCCGTCCCGGATGCGCTCCGCGTCGCTGCGCAGGTCGGAGAGGGTGGGAGGGGGAAGTTGCAGGTCGTTGGGGACGACCACGGGGTCTACCCGCACGGGGGTCTGGCGGCCCTCCACCTGGGTGCGCTGACTGGCAGTGAGGGATTCGGGGGGGACAAAGACCTGCAGGGAATGGCGGATGAACGCCCGACAGGCCAGCCGGACCCCGCGGGCGATGTCCTCATCGCCCAGCCGCTCCCGCTCTGTATCCGAGATAGGGGACAGCGCGTCCCGATGATCGGGGGGGATAACCACCCGGCAGGTCCCGCAGGCCCCCAGGCCCCCACAGACTCCGCTGAGGCCCACGCCCAGCCGTCGGGCGGCCTCCAGTACGGAAATGCCTGCCGGAACCTGGCCTCTTCTGCCCAGAGGCTGAAAGGAGACGGTAACTGTGGAGAAATTGGGTTCTGTCACTGATCCGATGACCGCAAGGGAATCCATCCGTGCCGCAGGGCGTAGACGGTGGCCTGAGTTCGGTCGGAGACGCCCAGTTTGTTCAGAATCGCCGTGACGTGATTCTTCACTGTCTGATGGCTGATGCCCAGGCGGTAAGCGATTTCTTTATTGCTCATCCCGGCCACCATCAGGCGCAACACCTCCATTTCCCGACTGGAGAGGGGAGCCAGGTATCGCTCATCGGAGATGTCGCCGCCGAACTGTCGGTACCGCTCCCGCAACCACCGTCCCAAATCCCGGTCGGAGGCCAGGACCATCTGGCGCAGTACGTACTGGCCCGCATAGACATGGCGGACCGTCCTCACCAGTTCCTGAGGGCTGACATCTTTGGAATGGTACGCGGAGGCCCCGGCCCGCACCGCGTGGTACACCTGCTCCTCGTCGTCGTAGGCGGTGAGAATCACCACGCCGACCTCCGGATGTGCGTCCTTGATACGGCGGGTGGCCTCCAGCCCGTTGACGCGGGGAAGGTTGACGTCCATAATGACCACATTCGGCAACAGACGGGACACCGCCTCTATGGCCTCTTCCCCGTCCGAAGCCTCCCCGATCACTTCCAGGTCTCCCTCGGTAGCGATCACCCTTCGCAGCCCCTCCCGAAAGAAGGGGTGATCGTCCACGATGAACACCCGGATTTTGTTCACGGCCCCTCCTTTGGCTACGGATACAACCCCGCCCGACAGTTTGGAAAACAGGACACGGATTCACACGGGTTTCACGGGTCGGCACGGATAACAATAGAGTTCATCGGAAATTAGAGCGCGGGGACAGGGTGGTGCCAATAGTCATGTAAAATCCGTGCTCATCCGTGTCCATCCGCGTTCATCCGCGTCCTATTTCCGATGAAGTCTTACGAAGGGAACGGGCAAAGTCTAACACTTCCCGCTCCATCTCCTCCGGGAGATGAGTCACCACAGCAACAATTTGCTCGCTGACTGGCACCCAGGTACGAGTTTCCGCCCGCCAAACCACGAAGAATTGTTGAGGGGACAGGGAACACAGCGCCCGAGTTTCCCCGTCCTCGTTGGTGAACTCAACATCATAAATGTTGTCTGGGTGACAGTGCACAATAGAGCCCCGATCTCCCGCGCGCAGGTTATGCTCTGGCAGGTCCACCAGTAACTCTACCACGTCAAACAAATCAGGTCCGCTTGTCATCGCTCACTCCCTCTTCCTGACATAGAGAGTCGTCAGCCAGGCTTCATCGCTATCGGTTGCCACAAACCATCCTGTACGAACCACGGCCTGTTGTCCCTGCGGCCCGATGATCTCTATATCCACAAAATAGTAATTGCCATATGCATCAGTGCGTTTCAGAATTGCATCAGCAGTCAGAGCCTCTCTTTCAATCTGTTCCAACAATGCCTCATAATTGTCCCTTGTGAACCCCAAGACCTGCTGGAACACCCGCGCCTTGTGACAACCGACCGGGTGGTCAGGATCAAGAGCGTACCCGGTCAGTTTACGCGGATCAATGATAACCCGGCGGACCACGTCAATCAGTTTCATTGCTACCTGTGCGTACAGGATATGCTGAGAGAACCCGTACTACCCGTGTCCCATTTCGCATGTCGCAACTCGTCATTAGTATACCACAAAACGGAGAGGATGCATACCATCTTGTAGAGCAACTGCTCGCAGTTGCTCTGCACCCCCCATTTTGGCCTCTCCCGCAACCTGTGGTAAAATGAACCTTCGGGAGGAAACGGAGTATGGCGAAAAAAGGGAACGATGTCCTGACCTACGAAGCGGCAGACGTCCAGGTGCTGGAAGGGCTGGAGGCCGTCCGCCGACGGCCGGGGATGTACGTCGGAGGGACGGACCTGCGCGGCCTGCACCATTTGGTCTACGAGGTCGTGGATAACTCCATAGACGAGGCCCTGGCCGGCGCCTGCGACGAGATAGAGGTCACCATCCACAAAGACCGCAGCGTCACCGTCCGGGATAACGGGCGGGGCATCCCCACTGCCCCTCACCCCGAAAAGAAAATCTCCACCCTCCAGTTAGTGATGACCACCCTCCACGCCGGGGCCAAGTTCGGCGGGGGCGGCTACAAAGTCTCCGGCGGACTCCACGGTGTCGGCGTCTCCGCGGTCAACGCCCTCTCGGAGTGGCTGGAGGTGGTGGTGGATAACCCCCGCGACGGCCTCCGCTACCGCCAGCGGTACGAGCGGGGCGTCCCCGTCACCCCGGTGGAAGCCCTGGGGAAGACCGACCGGCGCGGGACGACGGTCACCTTCCGCTTTGACCCCACCATCTTCAAGGATGTGGACTACCAGTTTGACGTCCTGGCCCAGCGAATGCGGGAAATGGCTTTCGTCACCCGCGGGGTGACCATCCGGCTGATCGACGAACGGCCCGACGACTTCCCCCGCCGGATGACCTTCTACTTTGAGGGCGGCGTCCTTTCGTTTGTCCGCTACCTGAACCGCAACCGACAGCCCCTGCATCCGCCCGTCTACGCGGAGAAGGAGGTGGACGGCATCGGGGTAGAGGTCGCCATCCAGTATACCGACTCCTACACCGAGTCCGTCTACCCCTTCGCCAACACCATCCACACGGTGGACGGCGGGACCCACCTGACCGGGCTGCGGGCCGCCCTCACCCGCACCATTAACGACTACGCCCGCAAGGTGGGCCTGCTGAAGGAGAAAGACCCCAACTTCTCCGGCGACGACGTCCGGGAGGGGCTGACCGCCGTCGTCAGCGTCAAGCATCCCGACCCCCAGTTTGAGTCCCAGACGAAGGTCAAATTGATGAACGCCGAGGTGAAGGCCATTGTGGAGTCGGTGGTGGCTGAGGCGTTCATGGAATTTCTGGAACGGGACTCCGCGTCGGCGCGGCGCATCGTGGAGAAGTGCCTGACCTCCTCCCGTGCGCGGGCAGCCGCCCGCCAGGCCCGCGACCTGGTCATCCGCAAGTCCGTCCTGGAGAGCAGCACCCTCCCCGGCAAACTGGCCGACTGCTCCGAGCGGGACCCGAAGAAAACGGAGTTGTTCATCGTGGAGGGGGACAGCGCGGGCGGGAGCGCCAAGCAGGGCCGCGACCGGCACTTCCAGGCCATCCTCCCCCTGCGGGGCAAGATTCTCAACACCGAACGGGCCAGCATCAACAAAGTCCTCGCCAGCAAGGAAATCCAGGCCCTCATCTCCGCGCTGGGGACAGGGATTGGAGACCAGTTCAACCTGGAAGGTCTGCGATACAGCCGGGTCATCGTGATGAGCGTGGACGGAGACGAGATGACCTTCGTCCGCGACCCGGAGGGGCAAATCCGCTCCGTCCGCATCGGGCCCTTCATAGATAATACTCCAGACCTCACGGGCTATCAGGTTCTCTGTTTTGACCCGCAGACGGGGCATGTCCGCTTCCGCCCCCTGAAAGCGGCCATCTCCCATCCGATCTCCGAGCCCCTCTACGAAATCCAGACGGCCTACGGACGACGGGTGCGCGTGACCGCCTCCCATAGCGTGTACGTTTACCGGGACGGCCGCATCGTCCTGGAACGGGGCGACCGGGTGCGTCCGGGTGACCTGCTGGTGGCCCCTCGCCGCCTCCCCCTGTGGGCGGAGAACCCGGCGCCTCGCCTGGACCTGGTCCGGTTGTTCCTGGAAAACGCGGAGCGAATCCAGGATGTAGAAATCGTGGTCCGCGGAGAAGCCGTGGAGGAACTGCTGAAAGCACGCGTGCGCGAGGAATACGCGTACCGGCCCCAACTGGTGGAGCCGCGAGTAGAAATCGGGGAATCCCTGCGGGCCACCCTGACCCAACGACGTCGGGAATTGGGGCTGGGCCAGCGAGAAATTTGCCAGGCCGTTGGCATTCGCCAGCCGGTTACGTTCTACGCCTGGGAGAAGGGCACATCCCGGCCCCTGCTGACCCACTTTCAGCGCTATGTCGCGCTCCTGGGTCTGGATCCGGAAAACCTGAGCGGCCAATACCAGGTAGTGGAATCCCATCTGGACCGGATATGGCGTACCCAGTACGCGGGCGCTCCGCGCAACCGGGTGCGCCCCTACCTTCCGTTGAGGGAACTGGACCTGGACGACCTGGCTCTTCTGGACGGTCATCCCTTAGAACTCACGCCCCTGCACTACGCCGACCGGCCCATCCCCCGCTTTATCCCGGTGAACCGGGCCCTGATGACCCTGCTGGGTTTCTTCGTCGCCGAGGGGAGCATCCGTCGGCGGGGAGGGATTCGCTTTGCACTGGGGAAAAACAATCAGGCCCTCGTCGGGGAACTGACAGAAGCCATCCGGGACGTCTTCGGCGTAGAGCCGCGCATCTACCAACACGGGGATCGGGCTCTGGAGTTGCGAATCCTCAACCGGGTCGTCATCGCCGTGTTTCGCTGTCTGTTTGGCCGCAACGCGATGGATGCGACCACGAAGCGCATCCCCGACCTGGTATTCAACCTGACTCCCGACCTGCAACGGGCATTCCTTCGGGGATATTTTTTGGGCGACGGTACGGTCTACCGAAACGGGATCGCGGTCTCCACCGTCTCGCCTGAACTGGCCAGCCAACTGATGTATCTCCTCGGGGCTCAGGGCGTCCTGGCCTCTCTCTCCCTCCATCCGCCGACCGGTCAGCCCAGCGGCACCGTGCGGGGGAAGCCGGTTATCCAGCGGCACACCGCCCACGTGCTCACCGTCACCGCGAAAGAGGACCTGGAACGCCTGCGGCCCGTCTGGGCCGACCACCACCTGGCCGACCGGCTGGAGGAGAAAATGCGGTCCGCCCGGAGCGGAGGCCCGAACCGCCGGGCGACGGTCATCAGGGGCGACCTCATCGGATTGCCCGTGCGCTCGGTGCAGGAGGTCCCCCCGACCAGCAGGAAGGTCTACGATTTCTCCGTGGAGGGGGACGAGAACTTCATCTGCGGCCTGGGTGGATTGTGCTGTCACAACACGGATGCCGACGTGGACGGGGCCCACATCCGCACGCTTCTCCTCACCTTTTTCTATCGCTACATGCAACCCCTTATTGAAGAAGGCCATCTTTTTATTGCCCAGCCGCCCCTCTACCGCATCGCCACGTCCAAACAGGTCTTCTACGCGTACTCTGAGGAGGAAAAGGAACGGATTCTGAAGCAACTGGACGGGGATAAAGTGACCATCCAGCGGTACAAGGGGCTGGGGGAGATGAACCCGGAGCAGTTGTGGGAGACGACCATGGACCCGGCCCGGCGGATTCTCCTGCAGGTGACGGTGGAGGACGCGGCGGAGGCCGACCGAATTTTCACGATGCTCATGGGGGACGCCGTACTCCCCCGCCGCCGTTTCATCCAGACCCACGCGAAGGAAGTGCAGAATCTGGACGTGTAGCAAGACTGTCCACTCGCAAACCCTGATAGGAGGCCAACATGTGGTACTTCGTCTCCCCCCAGATTGTCTTCGGCGAAGGCGCGCTGGACGCCCTGGACGAACTGGAGGGCCGCCGCGCCCTCATCGTCACCGATGCCACGCTGGTCCAACTGGGCATCGTGGAGAAGGTCCTGGTCCACCTGAAGAACGCCCGGCTGGAGGTCCGGGTCTTTGACGAGGTGGAGCCGGACCCCAGCGTGGCGACCGTCCTGCGCGGGGCCGAGGTCGCCCGTGCCTTTGAGCCGGATTGGATCATCGGTCTGGGCGGCGGGTCGCCCATGGACGCGGCCAAGGCCATCTGGATTCTCTACGAGCGGCCCGACCTCTATCCGGCGGAGATCAACCCCTTCGTCCGGCTGGGGCTGCGGCAGAAGGCCCGCCTCATCACCATCCCCACCACCAGCGGAACCGGCGCGGAGATTACCTGGGCCATCGTCCTGACCGACACGGAGGAACAGCGAAAAATGGGCCTGGGGAACCGGGAGAACGTCGCCGATATGGCCATCGTGGACCCGGCGTTGACGGTCGGCATGCCGCCCCGGCTGACGGCGGATACCGGGATGGACGCACTGACCCACGCGGTGGAGGGCTACACCTGTACCTGGCACAACGACATCAGCGACGGCCTCTGCATCCAGGCGGCGCGCCTGGTCTTCCAGTACCTGCCGCGCGCGGTGGCCGACGGCTCCGATATGGAGGCCCGGGAGCGGATGCACAACGCCGCTGCTATCGCCGGGCTGGGCTTCGGCAACGCCATGGCCTCTATGGCCCACGCCATGGGCCACACCCTGGGGGCAACGTTCCACATCCCCCACGGGCGCGCCGTGGGCATCTACCTCCCGTACACCATTGAATTCTGCGCCCGCGAGGCGCCGGAGCGGTTCGCCGAACTGGCCGCGCTGACAGGTTGCTCCCAGGCCGGCGGGGAGGAGGGCGCGCGCGCCCTGGCCCGCCGCATCCGCGACCTGGCCCGGCAGATTGGGAGTCCTCTCTCTGTCGCCGAAGCGGGCGTGGAGCGGGAGGCCCATGAGGCTCAACTGGACAAGATGGTGGACGACGCCTTCAACGACACCCAGATGGTCACCGCTGTCCGCGCCCCGTCCTACGACGAACTCCGCCAACTCTTCCAGTACGCCTATGAAGGCCGTGAGGTGGATTTCTGAGGGGGGTTGCGCACCGGCCCAACCTGCAGTATAATCCGGTCAGAAATCAACCAGCATCCGCGAAAACCCGCCCGCCCCCATAGAGGCGGGCGGGTTTTCGCCGCCCCGCAGGTGATGACAGTGAACACCCTGCCCGATAACGGCCCCTCCGGCCAGACCCTGCGCGGCGTGGCCGCCTCCGGCGGCATCGCCATCGGCCCGGCCTTCCAGTTCCGCCGGACCGACCTCCGATTTGACCGTCGCCAGGTGGAGGACTCCGGCGTGGAATGGGAGCGATTCCAGAACGCCGTGGAGACCGCCCGCACCCAACTGGCCCAGATGGCTCTTCAGACGGAACGGGACCTGGGCAGCGACGCGGCAGCGATCTTCCAGGCGCAGATGCTCATGCTGGAAGACCCCGAACTGCTGACCCGGGTACGGCTCGCCCTGGAGGAACAGCAGGTCAACGCCGAAGCCGCCCTGAGCGATGCTTCCGGCCTCTACGTGCACATGCTGGAGGCGGTGCACAGCGAGTACCTCCGGGCTCGTGCGGCGGACGTGCGGGACGTCACCACCCGTCTCCTGTGCATCCTTCTGGGCATCAGTCCATGCCCCGATTCCGTTCCCCCTGTCCCCTCCGTCATCCTGGCCCACGACCTGATGCCATCGGACATCCTGTCCCTGGACCGCTCCCGGGTCCTGGGCCTCTGCACGGCGGAGGGAGGGGCCACGTCCCATGTGGCCCTGCTGGCCCGGGCGCTGGGCCTGCCTGCCGTCGTTGGTATCGGCCCGGGGGTGCTGCAAATCCCCTCCGGCGCGATGGTGGTGCTGGATGGGGGGGCCGGCCTCCTGCTGGTGGACCCGGACCCGCAGACCCTGGGCCTCTACCGGGCGCGCGCGGGGCGGCGGCCCGTCGCTTCGCTCCGGGCCGCCGCCCCCGCCGACGGCCCCGCCGTCACCCGCGACGGCCATCGGGTAGTCGTCGCCGCCAACGTGGGCACGCTGGAGGAGACGCGGCTGGCCCGGGAGGTCGGCGCCGACGGCATCGGCCTGCTCCGGACCGAATTCCTCTACCTGGGCCGTCCCAACCTCCCCAACGAAGAGGAGCAATATCATTCCTACCGGGCCATTTTGGAACTCTTCGGCGACCGCCCGGTTGTCCTGCGGACACTGGATGTGGGCGGCGATAAGCGATTGCCCGGCCTGGAACTGCCCCCCGAACGAAACCCCGCCCTGGGGCTGCGCGCGATCCGTCTCTCCCTGGCCCGTCCGGAAATGTTCCGCTCGCAGTTGCGGGCCGCCCTGCGGGCCGGCGCGGGCCACAACCTCAAAATCATGTTCCCTATGGTGACGACCGTCGCGGAAGTGCGGGCCGCGCGGGCATTTCTGGAGGAATGTCGCGCTGAACTCCAGGCCGAAGGCCACCCGGTGGCCGACGTAGCCGTCGGCATTATGGTAGAAGTCCCATCCGCCGCGCTGATGGCCGACCGGCTGGCCGAAGAGGTGGATTTCTTCTCCATCGGCACCAACGACCTGAGCCAGTACGTGATGGCCGCCGACCGGACCCACGCCGCCGTCGCTCCGCTGGCGGACGCACTCCACCCCGCCGTCCTGCGGCTTGTGCGGGACGTCATCGCGGCGGCTCACGCGCGCGGGAAGTGGGTCTCTCTCTGCGGGGAACTGGCCGGAGACCCTATCGCCATCCCGATTCTGCTGGGACTGGGCCTGGATGAATTCAGCATGAGCCCGACCGCCATCCCGCAGGCCAAACGGTTGATCCGCTCACTGACAAGAGAAGAGGCCGACCAGATGGCCCGGGCCGCGTTGCAGCAGGAGAGCGCCGAGGCCATACGCAGACTGATGCAGTAGAGCACTCTCCATCCCTCCAACTTGACTTTTTCTGTGGCTTCACTACAATGAGAAGCGGTTGGATACGAAGTCCCTTACGACTTCGTCGTTGATACTGACCACCCGTTTCACAATACCCGAGGAGGTGAACCAATGTATCCCAAACTCTTTATCCCCGGACCGACCCACGTGCGAAAGGAGATTCTGGAAGCGCAGACCGTGCCGATGATCGGGCACCGCACTCCGGAATACTCCAAACTCCAGTTGGAGGTGACCCCCAAACTTCAGCAACTCCTCTACACTCAGCAGCGTGTCTACCTCTATGCCTGCTCCTCCACCGGCGTGATGGAGGGCTCCGTCCGACAGGCCTCCACCGGCAAACCCATCCTCTTCACCGTCTGCGGCGCCTTCTCCCAGCGCTGGTACGAAATCGGCCAGCAGAACGGCATCCCTTCCGAGAAGATAGAAGTCCCTCTGGGGCAGGGGATCACCCCCGAAATGGTGGACGAGGCCCTCTCCCAGAAGGAGTACGACGCCATCACCATCACGATGAACGAGACGGCCACCGGCGTGATGAACCCGGTCCAGGAGATCGCCGCCCTGGTCCGCCAGAAGTACCCGGACGTGCTCATCCTGGTGGACGCGGTCAGTTGCATGGCGGGGGTGAAGATTGAGTTTGACGCGTGGGGGCTGGATGTCTGCTTCGCGGGCGTCCAGAAGTGCTTCGCCCTCCCGCCGGGCCTGACCGTCTGCGCAGTCAGCGACCGGGCGCGGGAGCGGGCCAAGCAGGTCAAGTACCCCGGCCACTACTTCGCCTACGCCCAGATGGACAAGCGGTACGACAAGGGCCAGACGCCCGCCACGCCCGCCATCAGCCTGATCCAGGCGCTGAACAAGCAGATGGACGACATCCTGGCCGAGGGGCTGGAGAACCGCTGGCGGCGCCACCAGGAGATGGCCTCCATGGTTCAGGACTGGGCCCGCAAGTACTTCGCCCTCTTCGCCGACGAGCGCTTCCTCTCCCCCACCGTCACCAACATCACCAACACCCGGGGGATCAGCGTGGAGGGACTGAACCAGGAACTGCGCAAGCGGGGCGCCATCATCTCCAACGGCTACGGCGACCTGAAGGAGAAGTGCTTCCGCATCGCGCACATGGGCGACCTGACCGTGGAGGACATCCGCTGGCTGCTGGAGCAGATAAACGACATTCTCGGGCTGCAGTAGACCGTCGCATGTCGCAGGTCGCATGTCGCATTTTGCGACATGCGACCTGCGACCTGCTCCCCTGCGACGTGCTCCCTGCGACTTGCGACCATGATGGAGGTGAACAATGAAAGTCCTGATCTGCGACCCCATAGACCCGGAGGCCGTGGAGACGATGCGCCGGGCCGGGATTGAGGTGGACGTCCGGGATACCATCACGGCGGAGGAACTGGAGGCCGTCGCCGCCGACTACGACGTGATGGTGGTCCGCAGCCGCACCAAAGTCACCGCGGCGGTGATGGATAAGGCCCCCAACCTGAAACTCATCGTCCGGGGTGGCGTGGGCGTGGACAACATTGACGTGAAGCACGCCCAGGCGAAGGGGATTGAGGTGCGCAACACCCCCCTGGCCTCCGCCAACTCCGTGGCCGAATTGACCATCGGCTACCTCTTCGCCCTGGCCCGCCAGATTCCCCAGGCCACCGCGTCCATGAAGGCCGGGCAGTGGGAAAAGAAGGCGTTCAGCAAGGGGATAGAACTGGCCGGGAAGACGCTGGGGTTGGTCGGCTGCGGCAACATCGGCCAACTGGTCGCCCAGAAGGCCGCCGCGCTGGGGATGACCGTCCTCTTCTACCGCCGCACCCCCACCGAAGTCCCCGGCGCCACCCAGGTCTCGCTGGACGAACTGCTGGCCCGCTCCGACTTCATCTCCCTGCACGTCCCGCTGACGCCTGAAACCCACCACATCATCGGGCGCGCGGAGTTTGAGAAGATGAAGAAGGGCGTCTATATTGTCAACTGCGGGCGCGGTGGGACGCTGGACGAGGCCGCCCTCTACGACGCGATTGTCAGCGGGAAGGTGGCGGGCGCCGCGCTGGACGTCTTTGAGGACGAGAAGGAGGACCGGGGCCGGCGGCTGATGGAACTCCCGCAGGTCATCGGCTCCCCGCATGTCGGCGCGGGCACCGTGGAAGCCACGGAACGCGTCGGCGCGGAAGTGGCCCAGATTATCATAGAGTTCGCCCGCTCATAGTCAGGAGGTATCCGGGACGGTCACGAACGTGCCAGGCACTTTTGGAAGTGCCTGGCACGTTCTCCTCACTCTTATCCGGAGGTCTCCGATGCCCCCCATCGCAGAATGGAGCACTGTCGTGGTCAGTGCCATCTACCTGGCGGTCGCCTGGACGTTGACCGTCCTGATGGCCCTGGCACTCCCGCGTGTTTCTCCCCAGTCCCGGTCGGCCCTGCGCTGGCCTCTCCTGGCCGTCTTCATCCTGGCCCTCGGCGATTCCTTCCACACCATCCCCCGGATGTACCGCACCTTCACCGGTCGCCCGCTCCCCTATCTGCTGAACTGGTTCGGTCGGGAGTGGGATTGGATCGCCCTGGGGCTGGTCATCAGTTCGGCCACGATGAGTCTCTTCTATCTATTCCTCTTCCAGTACCGCCAGGAACGGCGGGGAATTCGCTGGGACCTCTGGTCGTGGGCCATCCTGGGTCTGCTGGTCGTTCGCCTGGGACTCCTGCCCTGCCCGCTGAACGGTTGGGAAGGACACGCCGCCCCCGGATGGCGCGTGTACCGGAACATCCCCTTCACCCTGATGGGCCTGATGGTGATCGTTGCCCTGTTTCGGGACCGGTCGGAGATGGCCGGGCGGGACCGCCGTCTGATGGAGGCCATCGCCTGGTGCCTGGTGGTCTCCTTCGCCACGTACTGGGTGACCATCCTGGGCGCGGAGCAGTACCCCGTGCTGGGCGCGATGATGCTCCCCAAGACCATCGCGTATATGGTGGCGATTATCCTGCTGTACCGGCTGGCGTTTCAACTCACAATTGCAGGAGGCACCAAGTGAACGCCTATCAAGAGGACGAACCGGAGTACATTGAGTTGTCCATCCAGCCGATTCCCCCCGATACTGTCGCCTCAGTCAGGGCCGAACTTTTGCCTGTCATTGAAGACGCCCTCCGCCAGGCCGGGCAGGAACAGTTGCTGAAAGAAGGACAGATTCAGATTGAGGTGGAGCGGACCTTCCCCACCGACGAGGTCATCATTATCGGGTTCACCCTGTTATCGGGGATCGCGCTGGAGACCTACAAAGCAATCGTCCTGCCGGCGCTGAAGAAACGGTTCCGCACCCGCCAGAAGCGGCGGCAGAAGGGCAAAGGGAAGAAATAGGGTGGACTGGCGATGGGCCTCCCGGACACCGCTGACATTAAACTGCACGCCTACACGCTCTTCTGCCGTCAATTGCTGACGCATCTGCCAGCCCTCAACGATGCCACCCGCGCTGCCCTGCATCTGACGGTCCAGGACTGCCTGAGCCGCTTTGACCAATCGCTGCACCAGTTTCTCAACGAAGCATCTCCGCTCCGCTTGGAGCAGGCGGTCAACGAGTTCGGTGCGGTCCTGCAGGGCCGCGTGGCCCTCTTCCGAACCCAGAACCCCCGTGCGGCAGACGTCTTTGACCGGGTTGTCCAGGCAGCAGCGGATGCCGTCTCTACCTGGCGCTACCAGGAAGACCTGGAGGCACTCCACCAGCAGGGACGAGAACTGGCCCTGCACTTCTATGCTGGCTCGCCCTGGCCCGCCACGCAGGCCCGCCTGAACCGGCAGGCCCAACTGGTCGTGGAGTTTTCTGGTGAGGAGTCCCCTCTGGCCTTCCGTGAGCATTACCTGCCGGACGAGGCAGACCAGGAACTTACGGACGTCATCCTGGTGCGATTCAGATTCACCTGCGATTTCGCCCTTTACCTCTCTTACCCCTATCTGTTTATGCACGAGTATGTTGCCCACATCTTCGCCACTGATTACAACAATCAGCGCTTCAACGACGGCTGGTTGCTTCACGCCGCTGAGGCTTTTATGAGACGCAGGTGGAATCAGAGCCCGGAGACTCTCTTATCCCGCGAACAGGTCGCAGCGTTCGGCGAACATCTCTACGGGCAACTGGAAGGTGTCCCACGTTCGGCTTACCGCTTCACACGGGACTTTGATGCGTGGCTGGGTGACCCGGAGCGCTTCCAAGCGATGACCTGGGAACTGGCCGCTTTTGAGCCCCGCGCCGGTGAAAGCGATTTCTGGCCCGACCAGTTCATCAACCGCCTGGAACAGGAATTTGACCATAACCGACCGCGCCTGCGGCGCAAAATTCAGGCCGCCCGGGACCTGCGGGCGCTTTTTGAGATGCTGGCACCGGTATAATCCGGGACCGCAAAACTTGCTCATTTGAGCAAGATAGGGTATAATACCAGTGCTCATCCGAATCATCCAGGTGGAACGACGATGTCCGCCCAGGCGATGCACAGCGAAGTGAAACTTAAGGTGCGGCAGAACGCCCTCTTGCTTCGTGAGTTCACCATCTCCCAACTGGTGCGCGCTACCGGCCTGAACCCGGAGAGCGTGCGCACCGAGGTGCAGCGGCTGAAGCAGGAGGGCTTTATCGTCCCTGAGCACAGGCCGGGGCAGCGGGAGGCCCTGTACCGGCTGAGCGACGACCCGGAGAAGCGGCTGGAACTCTCCAGGAGCCTGGAAGCGTTCTATCCCCCGCCGCCGGAACGCTCCCGCCCGACCGCCCGCCTCTACCAGGCCGCCCTCCACATACTGAACCAGGCCGAAAAGGCAAAGGGCCGGCAGCGGGAGGAACTACTGGCCCAGGCCGCGCACCAACTGGAAGGAGCATGGCAGGCCGAGGGCGCCAGCCGCGCCCCGGACCTGGTGCAGGCCCACCTCCTGCGGGAGCGCGGGCGGCTGGCCTACCTGCAGGGCACCAACCTGGACCAGGCCCGCCAACTCCTGGAGCAGGCGCGGGAGAAGTTCGCCGCGGCCGGTCTGGAGAGCGAAGTGCGGCTGGTGGACGAGTACCTCCTGTGCCTGGAGGCCCGCCGCCGAATCGGCGCCCAGAGGGCCATCAGCAGTGCCGAGCAGGCCCGCTGTGTGCTGGAAGTGATGAAAGACGCTCCATCCGTTGGGCCGCTGGCCCAACTCCTGGCTGACCTGGCCCGCGACCTCTCCTCCACAACAACGGAACTTGTGGTCGCAGCGGTATACCAGGGGATGAGCGGCATCAGCGAGCAGGTGGAGGAACTGCGGTGGGAACTGAAGCAACGAGATATGCCGCGTATCCCGGAGCGCCTGACCCCGAAACCGGAAAGGCCCATCCCCTCTTCCCTGCCTTCCGAACCGCTTTTGATCCTCCCGACGGACCCTACCCGACAGCGGCGAGGAAAGCCCAATGCCTGAGTGCACGGTAGAAACCGAAACCCGGGCGGAGATCAACCGCCAGATTCAGGAAGCCTACATCAACCTGGCTCTGGCCCTGCGCCAGGCGGGCGAGTATGAGGAGGCCGCTGCCACCCTGCGCAGGGCCATTGAGCGCGACCCCGAAGCGCCCACCCCTTATCTGGCTCTGGGGCTGGTGCTGAACGACGCCGGGCAATACGCCGAAGCGGAGGAGGCCCTGCGTCAGGCGCTGGAACGGGCCGCAGAAGAGGACACGGAGACCCGCGCCGCCGCCTGGGTTGCGCTGGGCACCTCTCTGCAGGCGCAGAAGCGCCACGCCGGGGCGGCCGATGCCTTCCAGGAGGCGCTGCGCCTGGGCCGGGAGACCTCCGAACTGTACACCCGGCTGGGCGAATGTCTCTACTTCTCCGACCGGGAGGAGGAAGCCCTGGCCGCCCTGGAACAGGCGCTGGCGCTGGAGCCCGACAACGCCCAGGCATTGGCCCGCAAGGGAGATGTGCTGCGCTGGCTGGGCCGCTACGAGGAGGCCCTCGCCGCCCTGGACCGCGCCATTGAACTGAAGCCGGACGACGAAGGGGCCTGGGCCGTCAAGGGCGTGGCCCTGGCCCAGGCTGGACGCTACGAGGAGGCCATCGCCGCCCTGGACCGCGCCACCGAACTGAAACCCGACTACGAGTGGGCCTGGGCCTGGAAAGGCGAGGCCCTGCGCCGGGCCGGCCGCTACGACGAGGCCATCGCCGCCCTGGACCGCGCCACTGAACTCAAACCGGATGACGAGTGGGACTGGGCCCGCAAGGGCGTGGCCCTGGCCCAGGCTGGCCGCTACGACCAGGCCGTCGCCGCCCTGGACCGCGCCACCGAACTGGACCCGGACGACGAGTGGGCCTGGGCCTGGAAAGGCGAGGCCCTGCGCCTGGCCGCCCGCTACGACGAGGCCATCGCCGCCCTGGACCGCGCCATTGAACTCAAACCGGATTATGAATGGGCCTGGGCCAGCAAGGGCGCGGCCCTGGCCCAGGCCGGCCGCTACGACGAGGCCATCGCCGCCCTGGACCGCGCCACCGAACTCAAACCGGATGACGAGTGGGACTGGGCCCACAAGGGCGTGGCCCTGGCCCAGGCTGGCCGCTACGACCAGGCCGTCGCCGCCCTGGACCGCGCCACCGAACTGGACCCGGACGACGAGTGGGCCTGGGCCTGGAAAGGCGAGGCCCTGCGCCGGGCCGGCCGCTACGACGAGGCCATCGCCGCCCTGGACCGCGCCACCGAACTCAAACCGGATGACGAGTGGGACTGGGCCCACAAGGGCGTGGCCCTGGCCCAGGCTGGCCGCTACGACCAGGCCGTC
>Ga0308395_1000178_pt1 | contig 57175 bp, 48 predicted proteins | sample Hotspr20SampleP4_FD_202097 | JGI IMG/M metagenome (GOLD analysis project Ga0308395, IMG submission 202097) | Hot spring phototrophic mat microbial communities from Mushroom Spring, Yellowstone National Park, Wyoming, United States - 20050930_P4 ... | reverse complement strand
TTGGGCATGGTGTCGGCCACGAACCACACCACGCAGGTCAGCAAGCCGGCCAACATCGCCGGGTCATGCATTGCTTCGCGCTCATTCATGACGTCGGCTTGGCCACGCACCAGCCGCCAGAGGTGCTCAGCGAACAGCATCGGCGCGATGACCAGCGGCACGATAAGCAGCCAGAGCGGGATCATCTCCAGTGCAAGGAAGATCGCCAACACGGCGAGCGCAGCGACCAAAGACCCGACCATTAACGCCTTCGTCCGCCGCACGCCCAGCAGGTCGGCAGTATGGCGAATGCCTGCTCTGCGATCCACCTCAATATCGCGCAGCTCATTGTTCAACTCGCCATACACAGAAATGAGGGCGACGAAGGCGAAGAACAGCCAGCTATAGGGCTTGCCCTGGTCAAAGGCGAAGTAGGCGCAGAGGAACTGCAAGCCGGCCAGCGAAAGGCTGTGGGTGAGCAGATCGGCGACCGGCACAGCTTTTAAGCGGGCCACGCGCCAGGAGTAGAGAAACGCCAGGGCCAAGCACAGCGCCCCCAGCAGCAACGCCATGCCACCGAGCAGCGTATATAAGCCCAGCACTGCGCCACTCACAGCCACGCAGGCAGCCTTACCAATGCGTGGCGAGATCATGCCGGCGCTGATCGGGTTGCGCTTGGCCTTGCGCGCGTCCAGGGCGTCATCCGCTGCGTCCTCCACATCGTTGTACATGAAGGCGAAACCCACAACCAGGATGTTGGCCACGAGCACGATGAGCAGGCGAAGATCAAACGTCCCTCCGCCAAGCTTGGCACCTAGAAGCGTGGTTACGGTGACGAACAAAACGTATTCTTTGTAGCGCGTGAGTTGCAACAAGCCCCTGACGAGCCGGCGTAGCCAGCGATACCAAGCGCGCCAATTCAGCATGATGAATGTCATAGGCTAGCAAGGCAGAGCAGGCAGAGCGCTTTCATGCCCAGCATTTGTGAATCATACTTGGGCAGGCGCACAATTTTGTTAAGCACTTTTGTGGCGCGCAGCGCTATTCTGTGACAATAGTCACGCTCACCCGCGCGCTCTCAGTACGATTGCCGGCAGCGTCGTAGGCCACCGCGTAAAACTCAAAACTGCCGGTCTCTTGGAGCGTCCAGCGCGTCGTAAAAGGTGCCACCGTGCGCACTTCAAAGAGCTGTCCGTTGGCGTAGAACTCTACTTTGGCGACTGCGTAGTCATCCCGCACATCGGCGACCAAAGGCACCCACTCATCTCGTTTGATGCGGAAGACCTCACCCATCGCCGGCTGGAGCAGGCGCAAGGTAGGCGAGATGTTGTCAATCGTCACCTGGCTGACGAAGTCCGTGAAGCTACCATCGCTGCCGATGCGGGTGAGCTTCAGCGAATAAGGCCCCGGCGGCAGATTGGTGATATCCCAGTTCTCCAGAACGCCGTCGCTCACCTGCTCCGGATGGTCAGGGCCAATCTGTATCCACTGCTCCGGCCCAGGCGCCCAGCCTGGGGCGAACATCAGCCGATAGGCCGCCCATACATCGCCACGGGCATTGCCGCGAATCTGCACGATGCCCGGCGCTGTCACTGCTACAGGTTGTGGATTGCTGGGATCTGACGGCGCGTTAAATGTCGGCAGCAGAGGACTAAGGTAGCCACCGTTCTGGGGATATACGATAGCAACCTCCAAATTGCTTATCAACCCTCCAAAGCGTGCATCAAAGTCGGCGGGGGCCTGCGGCAGCGCAGCCCGCTCTTCCTCACTTAATGAGACATACCAATCCTGGGCTTGGGGCGGGAAGACATACATTGGGCGGGTTTCCACCAGCTCTGGCGGCGTGCCTGGCAAAGCCAGCTTGCCGGTCTCTTTATTGATCGGGAAGAGTTGTACCATTGTGCTTTGCTGGGTCGGCTCAGTGCCTGGAATGAAGATCTCGTTCACGGTTGGGCAGACGCCGTTGGGCAGCAAGCCATCAATCTGACACACCGCCAGGGTGATCAGGCCCTCTGGACGGGCGAAGTTGCGAATTGGCCGATCCTGATGCAGATATTCCATGACATCGTGCCAGATAGGCGCAGCGCCGGTCAGGCCAGTCACGCCTTGGCTCATCGGTCGGTTGTCAGTGTTGCCCACCCACACACCAACCGTGAAGTCAGTCGTATACCCGACCGTCCAGTTATCGCGGTAATCGTTGGTAGTACCGGTTTTGACAGCCGCTGGCCGCGGGCCGGAGAGGTCCAGCACAGAAGGGTAGCCGAACGCAGCCGCACGGGCACGCGGATCGGCAAGAATGCTGGTGAGCAAGTAAGTCAAGCGCTCGCTATCTGGCCCTAAAAGGCGCGGGACGACCGCTGGCTGATAGGCATAAAGCAACTGGCCTTTGCTGTCCTCTACGCGCAGGATGACAGCCGGGTCCAGCTCGCGACGCCCGGCTTTCCTCTGGGCTGCAGGCCGCGGCACGCCGATCATCGTGCCACTGTTGGCGATGGTGGCATACACGTAAGTCAAGTCCAGCAACTTCACTTCCCCGCCGCCCAGCGTGAGCGCCAAGCCGTAGAAATTCAGCCCGCGATCCAAGTCGGTAATACCGAGCTGGTGCGCCAGCCGGATGACGTTGCCGATGCCGGCTCGGTTCAACGCATCCACGGCAGGGATGTTGTAAGAGCGCGCCAGCGCCTGGCGCATCAACACTGGCCCGTGAAACTTGCGGTCGTAGTTCTCTGGGATGTAGGGCAGTTCACCACCCACGTCGAAGGCTGTGCGCACATCCCAGAACAAGGTGGCCGGCGAAGCGCCCTGACGCAGCAGCTCGAGATAGGTGATCGGCTTGAAGGCTGAGCCAGGCTGGCGCAGGCCCAAGGCGACGTTGAACTTGCCGTCAATAGCATCATTGAAGTAGTCCAGGCTGCCCACCATGGCAATCACTTCGCCCGAGTCATGTTTGATCACAACCACAGAGGCGTTATTGACGTCCCGGCCCTGGGCTTGTAGTGTGGTGATATGCCGGTTGGCCAGTGCGCGCGCCTGGTTATCTATGTTTAAGTCAAGCGTGGTGTGGATCCTTAACCCCCCGCGCTCAACCAACTGGCGCGCAGCATCCATGCCGATGCCTAGGTGATCAGCCAACAACTCAGTTGCTTTGTCCTTTGCGTAGACTGCGAAGTGAGGCGCCTGAATATTAAAGCGCTGCGCTCGGCTGGCATACCGCAAGGACTCCAGCTTGGCCTCGGCAATCTGCTGGGGCGTCACATCACACCCTGGCACGCCGATCTGCGACCGCTCCGCCATTTGATCGAGCACCAACAGTTGGCGGAACTTCGCTTCGTTTGGGCTGTCGAAAGGGTTCTGCTTCGGGAACTGTGGGATGTGGGCGAGCATCGCGGCCTCGGCCAGCGTCAGGTCACGGGCGCGCTTGCCAAAGTACACCTGCGCCGCAGCCTCGATGCCATAGGCCAGGTTGCCGTAGAAGTTCGTGTTGAGATACCACTCTAATATCTGATTCTTGGTGTATCGCCGCGTGATCTCTGCCGCGAGCAACACCTCCTTGAGTTTCACGACTGCGGTCCGGCCAGGGCCAGCACGCTCTTCAGGCGGCAGAATAACCGACTTGACCAGTTGCTGCGTGATGCCAGAACCACCCTGGGGCGCGCTGCCCTGCAAGTTGGCTATTAGCGCCCGAGCGATGCCGCGCAGGTCAAATCCCTGGTTATCGTAGAACGTCTTATCCTCAATAGCGACCGTAGCGCATATCAGGTAGGGCGAAATATCGCTCAGTTCAACCCATTGGCGGTCGCCGCCGGTGGGGTCAATGATCTCGTAAAGCAACGCGCCGTTTCGATCGTAAATCTTGGTTGTCTGGAAGTCCTCTTCCGCTCTTTTGATCTGGGTCGGGTCAGGCAGATCGCGGGTGAGCGAAGCGTATATCGCGCCTGCCGCAAGCGCGCCGAGGACGGGGACCGCGATGACGAGCGCAAAAATCAGCGCCAACGCCGGCACTACTGCCCGGATCAGGCGATGTGCAGGGCCGAAACGCCGAGCCTGCTGCCGATGCCGCCGTAGGCGGACGACATGAGACGACCTCATCATAGCCTCAGCGCATCATAGCCCATCCGAATGCGTGGAAATCGAGCCCTGGCGCATTCACGGTTTTTAAGGTGGCGTGCTCTCAGATTGCCCCTATCGGTGAATGCGCCCGCGGGCCTAACGCTGTAGCTTGCGCTGTTTGCGGCGCACAGGCCGCGGATAGGCAGCTTCATATTCGCTGACGTTGCCCACAAACCAGCGCACCTCACCATCATCTTCGATGGCTAGAATGTGAGTCGCTACGCGGTCCAGAAACCAGCGGTCATGGCTGATGATCAAGGCGCTGCCGGCGAACTGATCAATCGCATCCTCCAGCGCGCGCAGCGTATTCACATCCAGGTCGTTGGTTGGTTCATCGAGCAACAGCACATTCGCGCCTGACTTGAGCACTTTGGCCAGATGCACGCGGTTGCGCTCCCCCCCAGAGAGCATGCTCACCTTTTTCTGCTGGTCGCTCCCCAGAAAGTTGAAGCTGGCGACGTAAGCGCGGCTCATCATCCTGCGTGGACCGAGCTGGATGTATTCCTCGCCGCCGCTGATCTCCTCCCACACAGTCTTCTCTGGGTCGAGCGGACGATTCTGGTCAACGTAGCCCAGCTTCACCGTCTCTCCCACGCGGATAGTCCCTGCATCGGGCTGTTCCTGGCCGATGATCATGCGGAAGAGCGTGGTCTTGCCCACGCCGTTGGGGCCGATGATCCCGACCACTGCGCCGGGCGGGACGCTGAAGGTCAGGTTCTCATACAGCACGCGATCGCCATATCGCTTCGTCACCCCTTCAAATTCAATAACTAGGTCGCCCAAACGCGGGCCAGGGGGAATGTAAATCTCTAGCTCCTCGCGCCGGCGCTCAGTCTCCTGCGAAAGCAACTTCTCGTATGCGCTTATCCGCGCCTTGTTCTTCGCCTGGCGCGCCTTTGGACTCATCCGGATCCACTCCAGCTCGCGCTCGAGCGTCTTTTGACGCTTGAGGTCGGCCTTCTCCTCTTGAGCCAATCGGTTCTTCTTCTGCTCCAGCCAAGAGGAATAGTTGCCCTTCCAGGGGATCCCGTAGCCACGATCAAGCTCTAGAATCCACTCCGCGACGTTGTCCAGAAAGTAGCGATCATGCGTCACAGCGATCACAGTACCTTTGTAGTCGCGCAAGTGCTGCTCCAGCCAGCTTACTGACTCAGCATCCAGGTGGTTCGTCGGCTCATCGAGCAGGAGGATATCCGGCTCGGTGAGCAGCAAGCGACACAGAGCCACGCGCCGGCGCTCGCCGCCGGAGAGCACACGGATCGGGGTATCCGGCGGCGGACAGCGCAGCGCATCCATCGCTACCTCCAACCGCTGATCAAGCGTCCACACATCGTGCCTATCCAGGGCCTCTTGCAGGCGAGCCTGTTCCTCTAACAACTTGTCGTAATCGGCATCGGGTTCAGCGAATTTCTCGTTAACCGCCTCATACTGTTTCATCATGTCCACGAGCGGTTGAACAGCCTCTTCGACAACTTCTTTGACCGTCTTATTGGGATCTAACTGCGGCTCCTGCTCCAGCAGCCCGCGCGTGTAGCCTGGCGAGAGCACTGTTTCGCCGATGTAGTCGTTGTCCAGGCCGGCCATGATGCGCAGCAGGGTGCTCTTGCCAGCGCCGTTCAACCCGAGTACGCCGATCTTGGCGCCGTAGTAAAAGCCCAGCGAGATGTCGCGCAAGACCTGCTTGTTGGGCGGGTGAATGCGCCCGACGCGCACCATCGAGTAAATAACCTTTTGCGTCTCTGCCATACGCTTAAAGGGTTCGTGATTCTAGCATTTACAAAAGCTAACCTGTTGTTTACGACAGTAGCTAAAATAACAAGTCAGAGATGCCTCAGGACGCCCCAATGCTCATCGTCGAAAGCGGCCACCTCGCCGGCCAACGCTGGCTGCTGGATCGCGACATCGTGATCATCGGTCGTGATGCGGAACGCTGCGATTTAATTCTCCCAGATCGCCAGATATCGCGCCAGCACGCTAGGATCGAGCGCACCCCAGCCGGCTTTTTGCTCACCGACCTGGGCAGCAAGAACGGCACCAGCGTCAACAGCAGCTTGCTCAACGCGCCGCATCTGCTACAAGACGGCGATGAGATCACGCTGGCCCTGAGCATCAAGCTGGTGTTCGTAGGCAGCGATGAGACTGCGCCGCTCAACGCCCACTCGCTCAGCAAAGCAAAGCTGACTAAGCTGTGTGGCATTTGCATTGACAAGCAGAGCCGGCGCGTCTTTGTGGCTGGCCAGGAGATCGACCCGCCGCTCTCGCTCCAACAGTATCGCTTGTTGGAGGCGCTGGTTGATGCACAGGGCGGACTGGTCTCCCGAACTCAGCTCGTCCAGCGGATCTGGGGTGGCACGGACTACATCGCCAGCGAGCAGGCGCTCGATGCGCTGGTTCGCCGCCTGCGCGAGCGCATCGCAGACTACGACCCTCACCACGAATACATCGTCACCGTGCGCGGCCACGGTCTACGATTCGAGGACTGCGCCGACTACGCAGATGCCTGAGGGCGCATCTGCCATGTTTGTCACTTCCTCACCCGTCATTTATCCTCCCGTGCATAATGCGGGTCAAAGATGTATGCGCCTAACCCGACCGCTGCGCCATTACCTAATGGCTGCCAGCACGCTGGACCAACCGCCATTGTGATGTTGAACCTAGGTGGCCCGCAGACTATAGACGACGTTGGGCCATATCTAGAGCGCATGTTCCTCGATCGCGAGCTGATTCCACTCCCCTTCCAGGAGCAACTAGGCAGGTTCATCGCGCGCCGGCGCACGCCCAAAATTCAGCGGAAGTATGCACAAATCGGCGGCGGATCGCCGATCTATCAATGGACGCAGCGCCAAGGCCAAGCGATGGTGAAATTGCTAGATCAGCTCTCACCGGAGACAGCGCCGCATCGCTTTTATATCGCCTTTCGCTACGCCAACCCTCTAACCGCCGACGCACTGCAGCAAATGCAAGCGGACGGCATCCAACGCGCTGTGGCATTCACTCAATACCCGCAGTGGAGCTGTAGCACCACCGGCGCGAGCTTGAACGAGCTGTGGCGCGAGCTGCTGCGTCTGGGGCTGCGTGATGCCTTCACCTGGAGCGTCATTGACCGTTGGCCCACGCACCCAGCGTTCATTGAGGCCGTGGCCAATAAGATCTGCGAGGGCTTGACCTACTTCCCGCCGGCTGAGCGAGGCAACGTACTGCTGCTCTTCAGCGCACACTCGCTCCCACTCAGCGTGATTGAGCGAGGCGATGCCTATCCTCAAGAGGTCGCGGCCACCGTGCAAGCGGTGATGGAGCGCCTGGGCTTCTCCCACGAGTTTCTGCTGGCTTATCAATCTGACATCAAGCCATTCAAATGGCTAAGGCCAAGCACGGAGCAGGTCATTCGCGCGCTGGGCGCGCAGCGCCGCCGCAATGTGCTGATCGTCCCCATCGCGTTCACCAGCGATCATATCGAGACGCTGCATGAAATTGACATTGAGTTCGCGGAGCTGGCCCATGAGTTGGGCATCACCAACTTCAAGCGGGCGCCGGCCTTAAACGATGATCCGTGCTTCATCCGCGCACTGGCGCTGATCGCTGCTGAACACCTGCGCGCCGAACAGCTACACTCCTCACAATACAAGCTGCGCTGCCCAAGTTGCGAGAACGCCATGTGCCGGACGTTGATCAACCCGGCGAAGAGCGCATCGAGCGGGCGCGCAGGCGGCGCCTTAGGATGGTCAGAAACTGCTTTGTCTAGGGCGATGTGAGAAGCTCAACGGCCTGCTTGAGGTGCGCGTCGTTCTCAGCAGTGAAGTCTTCCCAAGCCACCTCCGACAACACGTCAGGCATGACACCCTTGCCGCGCCAAGACGTGCCCTTCACGCTTTGGTAATCCCCGCTAGGGATCTGCAGGCGCAGGCGCGAAGCCGGCAGCGTGGCCGTGGTGAACTCAGCTAGGAGTCCTCGCGTGCGGTTGCCGACGATCTGCGCGCGACCAAGGTCCTGTAATAGGCCGGCAAACGCCTCAGCCTGGCCGCTGGTCATCTCGCTGACGAGCACGACCATCGGCAGATCCTGCGAACCGCCGATGCTCTTGCCAGCTACCTCGATTATCTTCTTTTTGTCGCGAGTCGTCACAATGCCCACCTGGCCGTTGACGAACAGGCTGAGCATTCCCTCCAGCGGGAAGTCGTTGCCGCGAATGATTCGCAAGTCAAGCACCAGCCCACTCAGGTCTCGTTCCGCCGTGAGATCGCGCAGGGCGTTGGCCATGTCCGTCCGCATCGTGCTGGGCTGGGACGCATCTGGCGCGACGTAGGCGATATTCGTGCCGAGCACGCGCTTATAACTCATCGAACCCCGCGGGACGATCGGCTGACGGGTCAGGGTCACGTCGCGCGTCGTCTGGCCCGGCGTGCGCACGGTGATTGTCACGCGACTGCCAGCCTGCCCACGCAGCTTGGGGATCAGCTCATCGCGCAGCGCGTAGGTCACCCGCTCGCCTTCGATGGCGACAATTGCGTCATGCGGCTTGAGGCCAGCGCGATCTGCCGGCGAGTCCGGATACACGCTCAAGATCAGCAAGCGATCCTTGCCTTCCTGTGGCAAATCGACCAGCACGCCGATGCCAGCGTATGCTGGGGAGGGCGTTGACATTGCTTGCGGCGTCGCTGGCGGCAAGAGCAGAATCTCCTCGTCGTTCAATCCCTCGAGGATGGACTGTAGGCTTTCGATCAACAGTTGATCCCTCCCATCGCCGTAGGTGATGCGCGCGCGCGCAGTCTCCACTGCTGCGCGCCAGTTCTCATTGAACGCATCTGCCCGCAGATAAGACTCGCGCAGGCTTTGCACTGCGAAATCGAAGTCGCGCAATTGCGCAGCCACTTTCGGCGACACGTCCACAGGCGCAGCTGGCGTCGCCCGCCGGTTGAGCAAGCTGCCAAAACTGTTGCCGCAGCCGACCAATCCCAGCGCTGCAATGAGGCAAATGGCAACCAAGCTGTAGCGAACGCGCTGATGACCGTGAATCGCAATCGCCCTCCCATGAGGATCTGCCGACATTCGAACCACCTCTATAGCCTTTTTCAAGTACTGAATCGGAGCGCTGCGCCGACGAAGGAACGGAGAGGCCGAAACTTAGCCTGTGATTATAACGCGCCGTTTCTCATTGCACACGGCAGGTGTTCACGAGCGCCCCTATGCCATCGATCTCCACGGTCACCTGATCGCCATCCTGTAGCCAGATAGGGGGCTTCATGCCCATGCCTACACCGGGTGGCGTGCCGGTAGCGATCAGATCGCCGGGCATCAACGTCATGAACTGGCTCAGGTGGGCCACAAGATCGGCCACTCCAAAGATCATCTCGCGCGTGTTGGAGTGTTGCCTCACCTCACCATTCACCAGACAGCGAATAGTCAAGTTCTGAGGGTTGGGGATTTCATCGGCAGTGACCAAGCAAGGGCCAATCGGGCAGAACCCATTTAGGGTCTTGCCCAACGTGTACTGACCGGCGCTATCGGTGAGCTGAATATCGCGCGCGCTCAGATCGTTGACGCAGGTATAGCCACCGACGTAGGCCAGGGCCTCCTCTTTGGCCACGCGATAGCACGGCCGGCCGATCACTACGCCAAGCTCAGCCTCCCAGTCCACCTGGCGCGTGACATCAGCATACCAGGTAATGACATCCTCTGGGCCGGCCAAGGCATTGGGGAGCTTGGCAAACACTACTGGTCGCGCCGGGACGCGGGCACCGCTCTCCTTCACGTGGTCCATGTAGTTCAGCCCGATGCAAATAAGCGCACGCGGCACGAGCGGTGCGCGCAAGCGCGGCATTGGCATAAATCGGTTGATTGTCGGGTCAGCTAGCCGGCGCTCGGCTGCGGCGCGCGCCTCTACGTTTGTGATGATCTCCAGCACACTACCTAGATCGGTGAGGTCAACCACGCCACCGGCAGGATGCAACGCGCCGCTGCCGGCCTTCCCATTCGCTTCAAATGTGACCAGCTTCATACCAATTCAAGTGTAAGTCTTTTCTATCGTCCGTCGCTCAGCACGTGCAGTTCATACGAGGCCCGCTCGGTCGTGACCTGCGTGACGGGCGAAACAGCGAGCACAACGCTGCGCACTTGTGCGCCGAAGTCGAACGTCGCCTGTCCGCTCCCGTCCGTTAGCGGGATGCGCTGTAGCCGGCGCTGGCCATCGCGATCGGTGACGATGGCCTGAACCTGCCAGCGCTGGGGGAGCACGTTGCCAACGCGCACCCATCCCTCCGATTGCCATCCCGTCTCCGCGCTGCCATCATCAAAGAAGCCGATCTCCGGGATGGCGATGTCGTCCACAGCCAACCCCTCACGATGAACTGCCGCATCAGTCACCATCTCAAAGCGCAGCAAGATCTGCTTACCGGCAAATGCATCCAAGCTCACCTGCTCGTTTAGCCAGCGCGGCGCATCGTCGTCCCCGCCAGAGGCCCCGTTGTAGCCACATCCTAGGTTGGCATTCTGGGGGTTATCTCGCGTGCAAGAAGTGGGCGTTAGGATCGTCCAAGTGCGGCCACTGTCCTCGCTAGCCGTGACGTAAGCGTAGTCGTAGTTGCGCTCCAGGCGATACCAGGCGCGATAGGTCAGCCTGGCGCTCGATACGCCGGTGAGGTCCACAGCGCGCGTCAGGCGCGGGTTGCTAGCGTCGGCACGATTTGACCACCAAAACATCCCCTCTGCCTGGTCAGTGGGCAGGAGCGCAACTGCCGTTGAGCCGGTGAAGACCAACGTGGCCAGCGAATCACCCTCCAGCTCGTAGTAGTGCGTGCCAAACTGGGCCAGGCTCTGGCGAGTGAAGAACGGGTAGTCGCGCGCGGACAGCGCGGCGCGCGTCGCCATCGGCGGCACGCGAATACTGGTGTAGTGAAAGCGATTACTGGACTCGATGGCCTCTGCACCCATGTAATTGGCAATGACGAAGTCCGCGAACAGGTCCTCGAAGCTCAGCCGGCTGCCTGTGTCAGGATTGACGATGCCGTTGGCAGCCAGCACGTGCATTAAGGCGCGCACGCTGCGCTCCGGCGAGCGGGCAAACTGGCGCGTGATCTCCTCACCAAAGCGGTCGTAGATGTAGCACCAGAACAGGTAACCGGCCCCGTAGTGCGCGCTATTCTCGCCAGCGCTGCCTTCCTGCCAGATGTTCAACTGAGTGTGCGGAGCTTCGGCGAAGTCATAGATCGTTTTCACAGCATCGCCATACCCGTTCAGGCGCTCAGCGAACTGAGCTGCGCCTTCCTCCAACCACAGCGCCAGGGCGTGGGTTTGGTGAAAGCTGATCATGTGCTGGAACTCGTGCGCCAGGGTGCTCAGGTAGGTCTCACTGCCAGGGTCGGCGCCGTTGTAACCAGGTTCGGCGTGCATGACGAAGACTTCACCCTCGTTCGAATCACTGCGCACGGCGCGCGGATAGGCGTCGGGCGAGGAGAAATAGCCGCCGATGCTACGCCCCAGCCCCCGGGCGTGTACCACGTGAATGCGCAGGTCGCAGTCCACGCCCGGTTGCGCCTCGCTGCCGAAGAACTCGCGCGTGCGCGGGTAGATTTCCTGGTCAAAGATCTGTGCTGCGCGGCGCAGCTTGGATTGGTCCAGGCTGACGCGCTCCGGCGCGCTTTGCACCCACATGTATATATGCGCGCCCTTATGTTCCAAGCGCGCCTCTATGGCGAACATCTTGTCTGTATCAGAGTTGCTCAGGGTAAACGTGCGGGTGGCGCCGATCTCGTAACCAGGCGCGAGGGATGGGCAACTGATTTGAGCAGCCTGGGGAGACACGCCCTTGAAGCGAATCGCTAGCTCAGCCAGGTCTTCGCGGGGCAACGTCAACTCAGTGATGCGCGCGATGGGATCATCCATTAGCGCATCTGGCGGCAGGGCAGTCGGACGAAGGACGGCTTCGGGGGTCGGTACTTCCGCAGGCGTCCGCGCGCTATACACACCAATGTCTCGCAGAAGCGATGCACTCGCGCCCAAGAGCAGAACTACGCTGGCTGCGCTCGTGACACAACAGACACAAGCACAGACGAGCGGCGCCCCCAGAAGGGCGAGCATCGTCAGGCAACCGCGGCGCATGATTGTCGGCCAGAACAGCGACGACGAAGGGATGGCCTCAACGCCGCACGCTCGCTCCGAGTTGCCCTTCCAGCGCGCGGATGATCTGGTCGCGCATCTTCTCCACGTCTTTGTCCGTTAGCGTGCGATCGTCAGCTTGATAGGTCAGCGAATAGGCCAGGCTCTTTTTGCCAGCTCCCACCTGCTCGCCGCGATAGACATCGAACAGCCGTACCTCGCGCAACAGCGGGCCGCCTGCACGACGAATCGTCTGAACAACCTCCGCTGCATTCATCTCCTCTGGGACGACGATGGCCAAGTCCTCAATCACGGCAGGAAAGCGCGGTAGGTCGCGGATCATCCGGTCGCGCGCTACGGCCTCGCGCAGCGCGCGCAGGTCGAAGTCGGCCACCAGCACCGCGCAATCAGCCGGCAGCGCCCAGCGCTCGCGCACGATCGGATGCAACTCGCCGAACACGCCCAGGACGACGTGCGGCGGATGACAAGCGCGCACAACTGCCGAGCGGCCCGGATGGTAGGTCGGGTGAGCAGCCGGCTCGTAGGACACGTCGCCCACATGCAGACCATTGAGCAGGAACTCGACGACGCCTTTCAAGTCATAGAAGTCCATCTGGCCATCTCTGGCGCGCCAGGTTGGCTGCGAGCGCGCACCTGTCATTGCGATGGCCAGGCGGGGCTGCTCGTCGGGCAGCAGCGCGTTCGCTTGCGGCAGGTAGACTGGACCGACTTCAAACAACGCAATGCGCGGGCTGCCGTGGCGCAGATTGTTTGCCAGGACCTCTAGCATGCCTGCCAGCAGCGTGTGCCGCATCACCGTTCGCTCAGGATTGATAGGGTTGGCCAGGGTCACGTAGGCTTGATCTAACTCTGGCGCGTCCGCAGCCAACAAGCGTGCTTCCCCTTCTGGCGTGGTCAGGCGATAGCACACAACTTCTTGTAGGCCAGCGCTCACTAAGAGATCACGCACTTGTTCCTCGAACTCAAGCGCAGGGTCGCCTTGCGCCGCAGGCAATTCGTCACGCATCAAAGTCTCCGGTAGGCGGTCGTAGCCGTGGATGCGCGCGATCTCCTCTATCAGGTCGTGTTCGCCTTCAATGTCCAGGCGATGCTCTGGGGCCGTTACCTGCATCACGACGGGTCCAGCGTCGCGGAGCGGCTGGACGTCGAATTCCAGGGCGCGGAGGATGCGACTCATCTCCTCGGCCGGGATATCTGCGCCCAGTAAGCGGTTCACCCGCTCTGGGCTCAACGTCACTGTGACCTTTTGCGCAGGCGATGGATAAGCATCCAAGATGCCACGCGCGATCTCCCCGCCTGCATACCGCTGGAGTAGGTGCAAGGCGCGCAGCTGAGCCAACATCGCCAGCGAGGGATGCACGCCGCGCGCAAAGCGATAAGCCGCTTCGCTGGTCAAGTTGTGATAGCGCGCGGTTTTGCGAATGCTGATGTTGTCCCACGTCGCCACCTCGAATAGCACATTGCGCGTGGTCGCCTTCACCTCGCTATCTGCGCCGCCCATAACGCCAGCCAGGCTGAGCGGACCAAGTTCGTCGCATACCAAGATGTCGCTGGCTTGCAAGGTCCGCACCTGGCCATCCAGGGTCTGCAGCGTTTCGCCTGGCTCGGCCAGGCGGGTGATGATGGTGCGCATGCCGCTTGGGCCTACGCGCACTGCGTCCAGGTCAAAGGCGTGTGTTGGCTGACCAAGCTCCAGCATCACGTAGTTGGAGATGTCCACCACATTGTTAATCGGCCGCATGCCACATAAAGCCAGCCGGCGTTGCATCCAGAAGGGCGACGGGCCGAGGGTCACGCCGCGGATAATGCTGGCAGTAAAGCGCGGGTTGTGCTTCGGATTGCGTATTTCAATGCGGAGCTGCCCTTCAATAGGATCGCCCTCAGCCACGAAATCCATGGCTGGATAACGCACAGCCTGGCCGGTGAGCGCTGCCACCTCACGGGCCACGCCCAAGATCGAGGCTGCGCGCGCCATGCTGGGCAATATGGCTATTTCCAACACCACATCACCGAGGTAGTCGGCCAGCGGGGTGCCGACCGGCGCGTCGTCCGGCAGGATCAAGATGCCTTCGTGGTCATCGCTCAATCCCAGCTCCTTCTCGCTGCACACCATTGAATCGTTCTTGATGCCGCGCAGCGTCGCTTCTTTGAGCACCATGATCTCCTTGCCGGGTTTGTGCCCGTCGTAAAGGCGCGCTCCTCGCAGCGCCAAGGCCACCTTTTGACCTCGATCGCCTGGTTTGATATTCGGCGCACCGGTAACCACGGTGATCGGCTGCCCTGCCCCGTAGTCCACCGTGGCCAGCAACAGCCGATCGGCGTTTGGGTGCCGCATCACTTCTACAATTTGGCCGATGAAGATCTTGTCACGATCCCAGGGAAGTTCGCTGCCAGGTAGGCCAACATACGCGATCTGCTCGACCTCCAGGCCGGCCAGGGTCAACTTCTCCGCCAGTTGCTCGATTGGAAGGGTGATCTCGACGTATTCTTTCAACCAGGAGATCGGTACTCGCATGGCGTAAACAGGCGCGCTGATTCTAGCATTCGGTAGCGGGCAACCTGCGCTGGATGGGTGCATTCACAGCCAGGGGCAAGACCTTGGGTGGACGACGGCAGTGCCGTCCCCCACCCTCTGTAAATTTGCCTTCGCTGGCAGCATCGCTTGTGGAAGATGCCCCTATTGGTGAACGCACCCTGCTGGATTCGTCCACAGCGCTGGCGCGATCTGGTATAGCATAAAGCCATCAGAGGAGAAGCGCGTTGGCACCCAAATATGCGATAGGCGTTGACCTGGGCGGGACGAAGATCCTGAGCGCTGTCGTGGATGCGCAGGGTAAAGTCATCGGCCAGGCGAAGAAATCCACCCATGCAGAGAAAGGCCCCACTGCCGTGATCAAGCGCATCGAGAAGGCGATGAACGAGGCAGTAGAAGCAGCCGGCGTCCAAAAAGACCATGTCGAAGCGATCGGCGTTGGCGCACCTGGGGTTGTAGACAGCAACAGGGGCATTGTTGTGCAGCTCACCAACCTGCCAGGATGGCACAACGTGCCACTCGCTAGGGTGCTACAGGAGTGGCGAGCTGTGCCGGTGGTGGTATCGAACGATGTTCGTGTAGCGGCAGTGGGCGAACATCGCGTCGGCGCCGGCCAAGGCGTCCATAGCATGGTCGCAGTGTTCGTCGGCACCGGCATCGGAGGCGGCGTCATCCTGAATGATCGGTTGTGGACGGGCTGGCGCGCCAGCGCTGGCGAGGTCGGACACATGATCGTGCTCGCTGACGGCCCATATGCCGTTGGCAGTGGCATCCGCGGCAGCATCGAGGCGCTGGCCAGCCGCAGCGCCATCGAGCGCGAGCTGCGGGCCGGCTTGGCCGCTGGTCGGAGGAGTATCCTGCCTGAGCTGCTAAAAGAAAAAAACTCGGACACGATCACTAGCGGGATCCTGGCCAAAGCAGTCAGCCGGAACGACCCGCTGACGATCGAGGTGCTGCGCCGCGCTGCCTACTACCTGGGCCTACACGCCTCCGCGCTGATCAATGCCTTTGACCCAGAGATGCTGATCTACGGCGGCGGCGTGATCGAGGCGCTAGGCGACTGGCTACTGCCACAGATCTGTGAGGTAGCCAGACAACATGCCATCAATAAAGTTAATCTCAACCAGGTGAAGATCGTCACAGCAAAGCTGGGCGACCAAGCTGGCGTGATCGGAGCAGCGCTCATGGCGTTTGACCTGCTCAAAGATCAGCGCAATGGCAATAGAGCTTCAGCTTGAACTTTGCCTTCGAGTGGCTATTTCGGCGTTGCTCTCCTCGTTGATAGGGTTGGAACGCGAATGGCAGGGGCATTCTGCTGGGTTGCGCACGCACATGCTGGTCGGGCTGGGCGCCGCGCTCTTCACAGTGCTCTCGCTCTTCGCCTTCCCGGAGGGCGATCCTGGCAGGGTGGCTGCTCAGGTCGTCGCTGGTGTAGGCTTCTTGGGCGCCGGCAGTATCATTCAGCGCCGCGAGCATAACGTGCCACACGGCTTAACCACCGCTGCTGGCATCTGGGCTGTCGCAGCGATCGGGATGGCTTGCGGGGCAGGCGCGTATGTGCTCAGCGTCTTCAGCACAGCCCTGATCCTCTTTGTGCTGGCCGCCCTGGCCGGCATTAGCCAGCGCGTGCGACGCAGCCGCGAACAAAAAGTCGCTGGTGATCAGCGATAATCTCTCCCAAGGAACTTGCGGATGACTTCTCAAGCACTCCTGCGCCGGAAGGTTGGCCGCACAGGCCTCGAGGTGACGCGCCTAGGGCTAGGCACGGCGTTCCTGCTGGGCCTCGACCGCGTAGGCGAGGCCGGTCCTGCCATTGCCACCGTCCGAGCTGCCCTCGATCTAGGGATCAACTTTATAGACACCGCTGCGCTCTATTCGCGCGGCGAAGCCGAGCGCGTCATCGGTCAAGCGTTGCAAGGCGTGGCGCGCGAACGCTTCGTTATCCAGACCAAAGCAGGCCGCTACCCGCAGCCAGAAGGAGGATCGTATTTCGACTACTCGCGCGATGCGATCTTGCGCAGCGTTGAGCGCAGCATGAAGCTGCTGGGGGTTGACCGACTGGATAGCGTGTTGGTGCACGACGCCGATGGCGACAAGTTCAACCGCGGCGAGGGCACAGGGCTGGACGACGCATACTTCCACGACGCTCTGGAGGGAGCCTTTCCCGCATTGCTGGAACTGCGCGCGCAAGGCGTGATCAACGCTGTAGGCGCTGGCATGAACCAGTGGCAAATGGAATGGGAGTTCGCCAAGCGCGTGGACGTAGATTGTTTCCTACTGGCCGGCCGCTATACCCTCTTGGAGCAAACTGCGCTGGCCTTTTTGGATTATTGTTATCAGCGTAACATCGCTGTGTTCTTGGGCGGTGTGTTCAACAGCGGCATCCTGGTCACTGGTGCGCGCGAGGGCGCCAGCTATAACTACGCCGCGGCACCTGCGCACATTCTGGAGAAAGTGCGTCGCATTGACGCTGTCTGCGCACGCTATGGCGTCCCGCTGCGCGTGGCAGCGCTGCATTTCGCGCTGGCTCACCCCGCGGTCACTAGTGTTGTCGTCGGCGCGCAAAAGCCAGAAGAGATCGAAGCCAACGTGCGCGCGCTCGAGCAGCAGCCACCAGCCGAGCTCTGGCAGGCACTGAAACAAGCTGATTTGATCGACCCACTAGCGCCAACGCCCTGATGGCATGTCCGCGCCAGTCCTGCTGCTGGACATAGATGGCACGCTGATTGACGATCGCGGCTATCGTCAGGCTCAGGTGGAGGCCGCCCGCCACGTGTGCATCTCGTGGGGCTTGCCCACCTATACACCGGATGAACAGGAAATCAACGTGCTTCACGCCTGCGGCTATTCCAACGAGTGGGACTCAACAGCTTTTAACGTCGGTATCAATCTCGTGGAAGCAGCGCGCGGCAATCGCAACCGGCCAGATTTCGCAGCCTGGGCCAGGCGAACCACAGCATTCCCAGGCCGCCCGCATGAGCGCGCGCGCGCCCTGCTGCTGAGCGAATCACCACCCCATCTGCATGCTGACATTCACCGCCTACTCGACAACGTGAGCGATCCGCGCGTGAGTCCCACAACCCGGCTGCTCTATTTGTTCGTCCTCGGCTCTCGGCGTTTCGAGGAACACTTTGGCCTAGAGGCCGAGCTGGAAAGCCCGTCCTTGTTGGAAACGATGGATGTGCCCATCCCGGACGCGCAGACCAGGCAGATTATCCGCGCGCACCCAGCGAGCGCTTACACCTCGCGGCCCAGTCTGCCGCCGGATGACAGCCGGCCTGGCCTGTATCAGACGCCTGAATCTGAGATCGCGCTGGCGCAACTAGAGATGAGCGAGCTGCCGTTGGTAGGGCTGGGCGCGATGAAGTGGCTGGCCGACGTCAAAGGCGGGAATACCTGGGATTATGTCAAGCCGGCCCCGGTCCAGGCGATCACAGCGATGTTATGCGCGATCGGGGCGCCGCTACCAGACGCAGCACTGGCTGCCCACGCCTTCGCCACCGCGGGAGATCATGAGCCAGTACGGATGCTCAACGGGAGGCAAGTGATCATTATCGAGGACAACGCTGGCGGCGTGCGCGGCGGCCTGCGCGCAGCCGCAATGCTCAGCGACGCGGGTGTGCGGGTGCGTGTGACCGGCATTGGTGTCTCCCGCGACCAAGCCAAGCGCGCTGCGCTCGCCGAAGTATGCGATGCCATATTCGACGATGTGAACGCTGCGCTCGCCGCACTAGGTCGTAACGTTTAGGTAGAGCTGCTCGCGTACGCTCATCACTTCGCGGCGCAGTTGTTCTTCGCTCTCCAGCCGATCCTTGATCCGCTCGATGCCATGCAGCACAGTGGTATGGTCACGGCCGCCCAGCAAATTGCCGATCTCCGGCAGCGAGGCATCGGTCTCCTGGCGGATGAGGTACATCGCCACCTGGCGCGGCTGCACCAGCTCCTTGTTGCGGGCTGGCGAGACCATCTCAGCGACCGAGATATTGTAGAACTTGGCCACAGTCTCGATGACCTGAGAAGGGGTAATGTGCGCGCGCCGACCCACCAAATCGGCGAGCGTATCGCGGGCGAACTGGACATTGATTGGTCGGCCAGTCATGTCTGACGTGGCCAGCAGGCGGGTGAGCGCCCCCTCTAGCTCGCGCACGTTGCTCTGGATCTGCTTGGCGACGAACTCGATCACCTCAGGAGGGATGCTGCGCTTCATCTGCGCCAGCTTGTGTTGCAAGATGGCAATGCGCGTCTCTAAGTCGGGCGGCGCGATGTCCACCATTAACCCCCACTCAAAGCGGCTGCGCAGGCGCTCCTCCAGCGTCACCATCATCTTCGGCGCGCGGTCGCTGGTTAATACGATCTGCTTGTTGTTGTTGTGCAGCGCGTTGAACGTGTGAAAGAACTCTTCCTGCGTGGACTCTTTGCCGGCGATGAACTGCACATCGTCCATCAGCAGCATGTCCACGGAGCGGTAGCGGTTGCGAAAGGCCTCCTGGGCATTGGCGCGGATGGCGCTGATGAGTTCATTGGTGAACGTCTCGGAAGTGACGTAGCGACATCGCAATCCGCTCCGGCGGACGTAATTACCGATCGCGTGGAGGAGATGCGTCTTGCCCAAGCCGGACCCACCGTAGAGGAAGAGCGGGTTGTAACGCTCAGCCGGCGCCTCGGCCACGGCCATCGCTGCGGCGTGCGCCATGCGGTTTCCTGACCCGACCACAAACGCCTCGAAGGTGTAGCGTTTCAACAGCCCATCTTGGACATCATCCGCGCGTGCATTGCGCAGCGCTGCGGCCTCGGTCACTGACCCGCCGCCGGCGTTCGACATCACCACCAGCGTTATCTCCACGCTCCGCCCCAGCCGCTCACCCAGCATGCGTCGCAGCTCACCGAGCTTGCGCTGCTCAATCCATTCTTTGGCGTAGCCATTCGGCACTCCAATGACAAACTGACCATCCTCATAGGCAAGTAGCCGTGCATTCTGCAACCACGCTGTATAGCTATTGCGGCCTGCTGTGACCTCGATCTCGCCCAGCACAGATCGCCACGCTTGCTCTGGTTTCATCGCATTTGATCCTTGGCGTTTGAATCTGTAAGACGCTTTCTGATTTTAGACCAAACTTAGAAAAGTCTATGGCGCGCTAAGACATGTCTAAGCAGGTCGTTCCGAAGGGATGTGCATTGTATCAAGCCGCGCCCTCAGCGCAAGCGGATCAAGCCCAGCAAACCTTAAAATCCGGCTGGGTTTTAAGTCTCTTATGCTACCATCAGCCAGCAGGGACGCAGAATGTGCTTATTATGTCAGAAGCCAAATAGACAAAGATAAAATATTCGCTATCAGTATCACAAGATGATGGAATTTATTGGTGATAAAGTGGCTCAACGTGGCAATCCCTCTTTCGTCTGGCGCGCCGGCCAGGAACGCCGGCTGGCCATGCTGAACAGGTTTGCCCCTTTGGCCGGCAAGCGCGTGCTGGAGTTTGGCTGCGGCATTGGCATCTATGTCCAGGCGATCCGTCGCTACACCCCTCATGTGTTCGGCTTCGACATCGAGATCGATCGCTTGCGGCTGGGACATGCGCAGGGCATTCGCGGTCTGGTCGTCGCCACTGCTGAGCGCTTGCCTTTCGCGGATGGCGCGTTCGACGTGGTCTTCAGCAACGAAGTGCTGGAGCACGTCAGCGATGACCGCGCTGCCTGCCGCGAGATCGCGCGCGTGCTGCGACCTGGAGGGCGCGCGGTGATCTTCGTTCCTAATCGCTGGTATCCTTTTGAGACACACGGCATTTACTGGCGCGGTCGCTATCGCTTCGGCAACCAGCCCTTTGTGAACTGGCTGCCTACGCCCTGGCGCAACCGACTTGCCCCCCACGTCCGCGCCTACACCGCTCACCAGTTGCGAGAGCTCTTCCGCGGCACACCGCTGCGCCCCATCACACACACCCAGATCTATCCGGGATTCGATAACCTGGTCGCCCGACTCGGCTCACCCGGCAGGCTGCTGCGCGCTGTTATGCACCGCCTGGAGCGCTCTCCGTTGCGGGTGTTCGGCCTTTCGCACCTCCTAGTCATGGAGCGCGTTTAGGAATTGCCAGCGAGCAGCGCAGCAGCGTTCGGTTCGCTCCCTAACCAGCGCGGGAGCACCGGCAGCGGCTGATCGGGAAACCAGCGCTGGAAGATGCGCGCCAGCGTCCCATCGGCCAGCATGTCCTGTAGGGTGAAGTTCACCAGATCGCGCAACCCAGAGTCGTTCATCGGTAGGGCCATGGCCAGCGGCACGCCGGCTGCGTTGAACGTGGACAGGCCGAAGTCCATGTTACGCTCGTTCTGGCCCGTGCGCTGGATGCCGCCGATAGCGATCTCGACGCTGCCATTCGCCAAGGCGCCAGCAGCCTGGCCTGCAGCGAGCGGGAGAAACTGAACGCGCCCTGGGTCACCGAACCAGCGACGGGCCATTTCGCGCACCAGAGAGACCTCATAACCTGTTGGCTGGCCGGCTTCGTTCAGCGCCGAGAATGGCGCCGCCTGTGGGTCAAACCCCACGCGGAGGCTACGAGACGACCGAATGGCGCTCAGCGCGTCGCGCGGCGCAAGCGTGTTCGGCAGATTCGCCAGTTGGGGCGGTGAGGGCTGCGAAATGCCCTCCAAAAGTTCAGGCGGCGCGCGAAACCACTTCTCGTGCAAGCGACGAAAGGTGCCGTCCGCCATCATCGCTGCGAGCGTCAGGTTCACCAAATCTGCCCAGCTCGAATCGTTGGGCGGCAGCATCATCGCCACCGGTTCGTTGGTCAACACGACGGCAAGCGACAGCGCGCTGTTCTCCGCAGCAGCGACGCGCAGCCGACGCAAGCGGCCAGCGACGGCGTCCGTCGAGCCATCTAACAGGTCGTCCAGCGCTGCGGCATACGAATTGCGCGCCTGGATCGCTACGGTGAGGTTGGTCGCTGCCTGAATATCGCCTAACGCCACGACTGTGGCGAAGTCCACATAGGTCACCCGTCGTCGCGCCAGGCTGCGAAAGTCCGCGAACTGGCCAGCGCGGGTGAGGATCGCCTCGCCATCGCCCAGGTATGCAATGCTAAAGTCAACGGTGCGCTCAGCCGACCGTTGGATTGTTAACCCGCCCAGGGCCAGATCCACCTCGCGCCTAGCCACCTTCTCCGCAGCAGTGGCCATCGTCACCTGCACGAACTCGGCGTTGCGCTCGCTGCCCAGCCAGCGGCGCGCAAACTCACGCGCCAGGTCAACGTCCATCCCCTCCAATTCGCCCGCAGCATTGACGCGCGCCAGCGGCGGCGCGTCATAGCGTATCCCAACCCGAATGGCGGATCGGCGCTTAACCAGCGCAGCAGTTGAGATGGTGGCAGGTACGGGCGTTGCATCAGCGTCTGCGAGGACGACTACAGGCGTGGCTGCTGTGCGGACAATCTCCCCAAGGCCGACGAGGTCATTTATCGCCATCTGTGGCAGATCGCCGCACGCGGTGAGCACGAGCGCGAGGCAGGCACACAGACCAGCCGTCTTGTTGTTCATCGGGCAGGACTCTATCACGGTTGCGCTCACCACGACATTGGAGCGCCGACTTCCAGACAGCTTCAGGTTCGTGCCGCCGGCGGAGGTACTGGGTCTGCCGAGAGATTTGCCGCTAGCTGTGAACGCACTCCCATACTGTCCCACTGGCCGAGATACCAGCGCACAACGCTGCCGTCTGGATGTCACTGCGGAAGTATTTTTCCGTCATCTCCCGCCTGAGGATCACTCTCTATGAACCTAGTCTCCCTGTCAGCGGCTAGCACGCTTCGATACAATGCAGTCTACTGATCGCACACCTGCAGAAGGTCCAAATGAAACGAGCCAAAACAGACAAACTACGGCGTTCCGTGCATATTCGCAAAGCGACAGCCGCAGATGCCGACCTGTTGTGCGAGCTGATCCGCGCCCTGGCCGATTACGAACAACTGCCTCAGCCCGACGCTAGCGCTTGCGAACGATTGAAGCGCGACGGGTTTGGCAGCTCGCCGCGCTTCGACGCCTGGCTCGCCGAGGCAGAGGGCAAGGTTGTAGGGTATGCCATCACGTTCTTCACCTACTCCACCTTCCTCGCTCTCCCCTCGCTTTACCTGGAAGATATCTTCGTGCTGCCCGAGTATCGCTCCCAGCACATCGGCTCAGCGCTATTTAAACATTGCGCCCGCGTGGCCCACGAGGCCGGCTGCGGCCGCATGGAATGGCAGGTTCTGCATTGGAACACCCCGGCTATCGAGTTCTACCAACGCATGGGGGCTTCGCGCTTACAGGGCTGGCTGCCTTATCGCCTCACCCGCGCTGAGCTAGAAAGAATCCTGGCCGACTGAAGGCCTCAGGCGCCGATGAACTCTACTGTATGTCCAGACGGCAGCCGCAATACGGTCACCCGTCGCTGTTCAATGCCCAACTCCTCGCGATCGAGCGTAATGACCTGACCATCGGCTGCCAGGGCCTCCGTCAGGCCGTCTAGGTCGGTGACGCTAAAGCCAAACTGCACTGTGCCGTCCAGATGCTCATCTACGCCGGTGGCTCGTTGCAGCACGAGCTGAGCGCCGTCGGTCTCAAAGACCACGATGTCCTCATCTTCATAGGCGATCGGCAGCTCAAGGATATTGGCGAAGACGTGACGATTCGCCGCCAAGTCTTTCGACCAGACTGCGATGTAGCTGACTCCCAGCACCGGCATGGCAGCGATTGTAGATCACGCCCTGGCTTAAAGGAGGGTGGGCGACGGCAGTGCCGTCGCCCACCCAAAGTTTTGCCCCTGGCTGGAATGCACCTCATCGGGGGCATTCACGGCTAGGGGCGGGACTCATCCTCATCTCTGCTGGCATCTTTGACCGCCTAGAAGGCGGCGCTTCCAGAAGATCGCGTTGCCCCTATTGGTGAATGCGCTCGTCCACACTGGCGTGTAATAGAATGCTTGCATTAAGCCAACGCGCTAAAAGTCTAAGATGACCTATCAGGAGATTGTTCGTCTGTTGACACAACTCCCACTTGACCAGCAACTGATGGTGCTGGAGGAGTGGACGCGCATGCTTCGGATGGCACTGCTTGCGCAACAGGGGCAGGAGATGTACCTACAGCGCGGCATCTTGAAGACTTCTGATCGTCCGCCTTCGGATGAGGAAGTTATGGAGGCATACACAGACTACCTGGTTGCGAAATATCTCGGTGACACGTCGCCTGAGCAATCGCAGGATCATGCGACGTGGCACGGACTATCGCTAAGCTAATGCGCGTGTTGCTCGATACAAATGTGGTCTTGGATTACCTGCTGGACTGCGCACCGTTTGCCGAAGCAGCCGCTGGTGTATGGGAGGCTCACCGTCAAGGGCGTATTGAGGCTTTTATTTCTGCAATTACGCCAATAAATATCTTTTATATTGCACGTAAGCTAAAAGGAGTTAGCTCAGCGCTTGCAATCACACGTGCTCTAATAGCAGAGTTTAAAGTAATAACTTTAAATGAGAGAATATTAAGGTATACCATAAGTATGCCTTTGAAAGACTATGAAGATGCTGTTCAAATAGCAAGTGCTGTTCTCAGTAATCTAGATGCTATTGTAACGCGCAACCTAAAGGACTACTCTGCTTCTCAGCTACGAGTTTATACCCCATTCGATTTATTGAAAGTCTTGTCGTGAGTGCGCCGCGTGAACGGCGGACTCGGGAGCAAATACACCGGCACAGCAAAGCATCTGACCAGCCGTATTGGCTGAGACCGCGTGGCTTGGGAGGCAGTGCCTCCTCCGAACCGTTTGTTTGGTAAACGCGCGCGATTGCGTTCACGGCAAGGCAAAACGCGCGCGCCTAACCAAAACGCTGTGGCCTTACCTTGGCCTTGGCCAACACAACCACAATCCGTATCCCGCGTGCGTTAGGGGGCTTCCCCGCAACATCTCATAATGGCGCAGCCATCATGTTTCCTAGGGGAACGGACAAGCCTATTCCCAGAGAGCAGGGGGGATGAGAAGGAGGGCACTGCCCCTATTGGTGAATGCGCCCTACTCCATCTCACTCCTCTTCAGTCTAGTAAAATACAAGAAAGGAATCAGCCCCTATAGCTCAATGGATAGAGCGCCGGCCTCCGGAGCCGTAGATCGCAGTTCGAATCTGCGTAGGGGCATTCCCATGCGGGACAGCTAACCTGCGGCGCTGCCCTGCATGCTCCACGGGCCCGCCCAGCTAATCTTCACCATTGCAAGCTGGCCGCGCCAATCACGGCTGCTATCTTCGAAGAACACCAGCTTGTTCTGCGGCGTGCGCCCGCGCCACTTGCCTTTGTGCTGATCTTCTACAAGCACTTCCACCGTTTGACCGAGATAGCGCTGGTTAATCTGGCTGCTGATCCGCTCGTGCTGGGCCTCTAACAGGCGGAAGCGGCGTTCCTTCTCCGCTTCTGGCACGTCGTCGGCCATCTCGCGTGCGGCCAGGGTCTGCGGGCGAGGCGAGTACTTCGCCAGATGCACGACATCTAGTTTGAGTTCCTCGAGCAGATCGTATGTGCGCATGAACTGCGCTTCGCTCTCGCCACAGAAGCCCACAATGACGTCTGTGGCAATGGACGCATGCGGCAGCTTGGCGCGAATGCGCGCAATTAATCGGCGGTAGTCATCGCTGGTATAGCCGCGGCGCATTCGTGCAAGCACTTCATCATCGCCAGCTTGAACAGGCACTTCAATGTGAGGCATCACCTTAGGCAGCGCGCGCACCGCGTCCAGCAATTCATCCGTCATCCAGTTGGGGTGGGAGGTGAGAAAACGGATGCGCAACAATCCCTCGACCTCGCTCACAGCGCGCAACAGGTCCACCAGCGGCGTATGCACCGGTATGTTCTGCGATGGGATGCCCGAAGCCGCGCCGGGGTTATAGCGCTTGATGGCGTAGTCGTCGCCCAACAGGTCGTAACCGTAGCGATCCACAATTTGGCCGAGCAGCGTCACTTCTTTTACGCCCTGAGCGACCAGCGAACGCACCTCTTTGACGATCTCGTCAATTGGCCGGCTGCGTTCCGGACCACGCCGGAACGGGATAATGCAAAAGGTGCAGGCGTGCGAGCAGCCATACACAACCGGCACATTAGCCGTCACCCGTTTGCCAATCTCGTGTTGGGGCAAACGCAGCGCAAAGGGATCGCCATCCTGAACCGCATAACGCTGGCGCGTCTCAACCTCGGTCAACTGTTTGCCCTCGCGCTGGAGCAACAGGTCAACCAGCGGCCCAGGCTCGCTGGGCGCCATAAATACGTCCACCCAAGGGAAGGCTTTCTTCAACGGCGTATTGCCGCGCACGCCGACCAGGCAACCCATCACGCCTATCACCACGTCGGGTCGGCGCTGTTTGAGCGGCCTGATCATGTGCAGATAACTCAGCGCCTTGTCTTCAGCACCCTGGCGCACCACGCAGGTATTTAGCACCAGCACGTCAGCTTCCTCGCGCGCGTCGGTGGCGCGCAGGCCAAGCTTCTCCAGCGCCGAAGCCAGGCGCTGCGAGTCAGCTTCATTCATCTGGCAGCCAAAGGTGGCGACGTGATACTTCATGGGGCGTGAAATTGTACTCACGGAAGTCCCCAGACCAGCATTGTATTGTCGTTCGTGGTGGCGACAATTAACGCGCCATCCTCGCTGATGCTACCGCTGGCCAGAGGCTGTGTGCTGGCGATCCTCCGAATCAGATCACCGGTGCGCGCATCCCAGATGCCCAACTCGCCGGCGGTGAAGATCCGCCGACCAGCAGGTTGGTCAGCCGTGTTTGGCGAGGGCAGCATGGCGAGCGTGACAACCACGCGCGGGTCAGGCGGGAAGAGCACGACGGCGCTGCTGCCCGTCGGCAGTGTCAGCATGACGCGCTCGCCATCAGCAACGTTCACTACCTCGATCCGATCGCCGAAGTTCAGCGCGAAGCGCCCTCCATCGGGGCTGAACACCACATCGCGCAGGTCCTGAGATAGACGCGCAATCCGCAGCCGCTGCTGCGCCGTCACATCCCAGAACGCTAGCTGGTCATTGGTGAGCACAGCTAGCTTGCTGCCATCTTTGCTCAGGCTAAGCGCGATGTTGTCTTGGCCGGCTGGCTCTTTGATCGTCGCAATGAGGTCGCCGCTGAGCGTGAGCACGCGGATCGCTTGTTCATCTGCAACAGCAAGCCATCCCTTGGCGTTGTCACACCGGCTGATCGCCACCGGCGCAGACGGCAGAGTGAAGCTATCTTTCCGACGGTTGGCGCTCAGGTCATGGATCACCACGCGCTGGTCATCTAGATAAATCAGCCCCTGCCCATCGGGCGTGAAACACAACGTTAAGCGGACTGTGCCCGTGACCGGATCGTCGATCTGGCTGACCAGGTCGCCGCCGAGGGCGCGCCAGACAGCGATGCTGCGGTCAAACGTCAGCGTCGCCACATAGCGCCCAACCCGATCTGGCATCACCGATAGGACCGGCGCTGGATGCTGCAGGCGAGCGCGCACTTCCCACGTCGGCGTATCGAAGATGATCACTTCATCAGATAAATGAGTCCTGCTCCAGGTAAAGAGGGCTTGGCCATCGGCGGAGAAGGTGCTGCGGGTGAGCGGCAGGCGCGTCGCCGAACGCAGCGGGCGACGGTTCGCAATATTAAAACTGGCCAGCTCCCCGGACCCAGCCAGGAACAAGCGCTGGCCAGACGGATCAAAGTTCACAGACCAGACCGGCAAGTTACCGGCCAGGCGAAATTGGGCGTAAGGCTCATCCTCCTTTAGGTCATACACCAATACCATCGGGCTGAGGTTGATGGCGATGAAGCGCCCTGAGCGTTCGAGGTGCGTCTCGACCGCGACGCTCAGCTCGGCAAAGGTCTTGACCAACCGCGGTGATGCGCCGCTGAGGTCCCAGACAGCCAACCCCTCCTCACTGGAGGCGGCAAAGAACGCGCCGGTGGGGTCGAAGCCGAAGTGGGCGATAGGTGCGCGCGTGAACGGCAGCGTTAGCGTCACAGCCGGCGCGTCTTTCAATGTCTGGGCGATGACGATCTCACCATTGGCCAGGGCCACCGCCACGCGCGAGCCATCCTCAGCAAAGCGAATGGCCTGCGCGGTTGACGGGAAGATCACCCCCCGATCGGTGCGCGTGCCGTCAGATAGGCGAAGCCGACTCAGCGCGCCTCGGCTCACTACCACCAACTCGCTCCCATCAGCGGTCAGGGCGATATCCGAGACGACCTCCGCAGAGGGGGGCGAAACGCGAAACGATCGGATCGCGCGCGAGCTTTCTAGGTCGTAGATATCTACCTTGCCATCCGGCTGCATGATCGCACCCCGCCGGCCATCAGTCGAGGCGGCATACCAGAAGATGCCTGCCTCCGAATCGGAGATCTGGACCGGCGTGCGAGCCAGGAGCTCTAGCGTGTTAGCGTCCACAAGTTCGAAGTTACGCGCACCAAAGAGCACCAAGCGGTCACGGCTGGCTGCGTAGATGTGTTGAGGGAGAGGTTCCTCGATCTGGAAGACGCGGTCCAGTTGCGCAGCGTTTTGGGGCGTCAAGCCAGATATGCTGGTAGCTATCGGCGTGGGCGCCGGCGCGGTCGCTTCGGCGATCGGCGCACGAGTGCGCGTGGGCACCAGGCGTGGTTCAACCGTTCCCTCGCGCGGACCACAGGCAGGGACTAAACTGATCATCGCTGCCAGCAGCACGAGCTGGCCGGCTCGAGCGCTCGTGTGACTGCAGTGCAACTTGGCGCTTAGTGTATGCGCGCTTGCTGAGAGGCCTTCGAGTATGATGCGCTGCGTCGCTGTGATGCGCAACTCAACATCCATGCGCGCGGAGGTCGCGCGATGAAGATGATCATGGCCATCGTCCAGCCGGACGATGCCTCGCGCGCGATACGGGCGCTCAACGAGGCCGGTTTTCGGGTGACCCGCATGGCTACTCAGGGCGGCTGGCTGCGCCGCGAGAATGTGACGCTGTTGGTGGGTGTAAACGATGACCAGATGATGGACGCGCTGCGCGTCTTGAAGCAATCCGTCCAGCGGCGCATGACATACGTCAGCGTACCAGGCGAGATGACAGGGGCATACAGCCCGCAGCCTTTAGAGGTCGAAGTCGGCGGCGCGACCATCTTCGTGCTGGATGTAGAACGCTTCGAGCGGCTGGGCTGATACAGCGGCCAGCCGCGAGCGCGCCACGCGCAGCGCCTCAGCGCTTTTGTCAATGCCTATCCAGCGCCGGCCCAGCACCTGGGCGACCACAAGCGCAGTGCCGCTGCCGCAGAAAGGGTCGAGCACCTGGTCACCTTCGTTGGACGAGGCGCGGATGATGCGCTCCAGCAGCGCCATTGGCTTCTGAGTAGGATAGCCAGTGCGCTCGGCAGAGACGTTGAGGACAGCCGGGATCTCCCACACATCGCGCATCAGCACGTCAGCATAAAAGCCATGCGCATCGCGCTGCGTGCCAAAGAATGGCTTGCGATAACGCACCCGCTCGCGCTGCGGATGGAAAGTGTAACGCTCGGAAGCTGTGTAGAAGAGGATGGCATCATGTTTGCGAGCGAAGTGTCGCTTGCCAGCCCCGCCTGTGCGATAGGCCCACACGATTTCATTGCGAAATTGGGCGTGGCCAAACAGTGCATCCAGCAATAGGCGCAGACAATGGCTCACGCGCACGTCGCAGTGTAAATACAGGCTACCGGTGGGCTTAAGCACGCGCCGCATCTCGCTCAGGCTCTCGGCCAGCCCGGCACAGTAAGCCAGGGCACTCCCTTCACCCAGCACGCGACGCAGCGCCTCCAGCGCATCGGCCAGCGCAGCCGGCAGCGCGCCCAGTACCTTCTCGTATTTTTCTTTGTCCCAGCGCCAGATATCTACAAAGCTCGGCCCTTTGTGTCGTTCGCCAGTGGTGTAGTACGCGTGACCAGAGTTGAACGGCGGATCGGCATAGATCAGATCAACCGAGGCAGTGGGGACGTGCGCGCGCAAGACAGCGACGTTATCACCACAGAAGAGCCGGCCGCTTCGCTCAGGCGCATCCGCCTCATCGCTCGCCGCCGACGAGCTTGTCATAGATGGCTTCGAACTCCTCGTCCGAATAAAACTCAATGATGATGCGCCCCCCCTTTCGGCTGCGCATGAGCGCTACCTTGGTCCCGAGCACCTCGCGCAGCCGCGACTCATACTCCTTGGCGCCTTGCCAGCGCTGGTCGCGCTGCGCTTTCTTGGCGGTGGTCTTAGGGCTGTTCAGGCGGCGGATCAGCTCCTCGGTCTGGCGCACGCTCAGGCTGTGCTTTTTGATCTCCTCAAGCACGGCCAGTTGGTCAACCGCCGAACTCAGGCTCAATAGCGCGCGGGCATGGCCCTCGCTGATCTCGCCTTGCATGAGCGCAGCTTGGGCCTGGCCAGGGAGTTTGAGCAGGCGCAGCGTGTTGTAGATGGCGACGCGGCTCTTGCCCACGCGCTCCGCCACCGCATCTGGAGTAAGCCCGAACTCGTTAATGAGCTGCTGGAAGGCTGCCGCCTCTTCGAGCGGGCTGAGGTCGTTGCGCTGGATGTTCTCGACCAGCGCGATCTCCAGCATTTCCTGAGGGGTAACCTCTTTAATAATGGCCGGCACATGGGTCAGGCCGGCCAGCTGCGCTGCGCGCCAGCGCCGCTCGCCCGCTACCAGCGTGTATGGCGCACCCGCTCCCTCCGTGCGGGTGACGATCAACGGCTGAATAACGCCGTGCTCCTTGATGCTGGCGGCCAGATCCTCCAACTCCAACGCCTCCTGGCCGCGCACCAGGCGCGGCTGGCGAGGATTGGCCCGGATGTCGGTGACTGCGATCTCCGTAATCCCAAAACGGGACGCCTCAAGGTCGTTCGCGCCTGGAATCAGCGCGCCTAGGCCTCGCCCGAGTCCTGGTTTATGTGCCATATACCGTGACGCTAACTCACCATCGCAGTGGCCGACGCGCCGTTGACTTTGGCTGCCTGGTCTTGAAGCAGGAGTTCATCGGCCAGGCTTTTATAGGCTAACCCACCTGGCGACGCTGGCGCATAGGTCGTGATGGGCTGACCATAGCTGGGCGCTTCGCTTAGCCGGACATTGCGCGGGATGCGGGTGCGGAAGACCTTCTCGCCGAAGAACTTCTCCACCTCACTCACCACCTGTTGCGCAAGCGCCGTCCGCGGGTCATACATAGTTAGCAACAGACCGCGGATCTCCAACTGTGGATTCAGGCGCTGGCGCACCAGTTGAATGGTGCGCATGAGCTGAGACAAACCCTCCAGGGCCAGATACTCGCACTGCACTGGCACTAATACACCGGTCGCCGCGGTCAGCGCGTTCACGGTGAGCAAACCGAGCGACGGTGGGCAATCGATCAACACGTAGTCATACTTGCTGGCTTCGGCAGCCAGCGCTTGGCGCAAGCGATACTCGCGCGCCAGCTCGCCCACAAGCTCAACCTCCGCGGCAGCCAGTCCAGGCGATGCCGGCAGCACCGTGAGGTTGAGCCTGGCATTCCTCAGCAGGGCCCTGCTGGGCGCTGCGGTGCCCAGCAATACCTCATACGTGGAGACGGTCACTTTGTTCTTGTCCAGACCAAGGCTGCTGCTGGCGTTACATTGCGGGTCCATGTCGAGCAGCAGCACCCGTTGGCCCGCCAGCGCAAGGTAGGCGCTCAGGTTAACCGCTGTCGTGGTCTTGCCCACGCCGCCTTTCTGATTGGCGATTGCGTAGATGCGCGTCATTGCTGCTAATTGTGAAGAAAGCCTACCTGCTGAGGTGATCTAAGTCCACTCAATCGGGAGGATTGTACTGCAATGCTTCAGGTCTGCCGCTGTAGGCAGGCTATCCAGCCCGCTGCGCGTGACGGACCGCGCGGCGATACAGTTAGCAAACCTGCACGCGGTGATCGGGTCAACCCCGCGCTGCAAGACGACGAACAGCGTCGCTGCGAAGATGTCTCCTGCGCCAGTGGGGTCAACTTCCTGCACAGCCGGCGCAGGAATGCGATAGGGCTTACCCCTCAGAAAGAGGGTGCAACCGTCGGCGCTCTCGGTGACCACAAATAGCGATGTCTGCGCCGCCCAGGTCAGCGCCAGCGGCCAGTCACCAGCAACGTCGTCAATGCTGATCACTGTAGCGTTTGCGCGCTTCAGCACGCGCGGCGCAGCGTCCCAGGACTTGGGATGCACGCGCCCGGTCTCGTCCCAGCGTCGCAACCATCCCTGTGGGGTGACGCCAATGAACACATCCGGTGGGAGGACGTCCACAAAATCCGGGGTGACTTCGTCGCAAACCGGGGCCAGATGCACGATCCGGCTCTGGCAAAGTGCCGGCGTAAGATGCGTCGGCGTCAGGCGCAGTGGGCTAGGCTGCGTATATTGGATGCGGCCGGCGGGGGTGTAAATATTCTCGAACTGCGTAGTGACGGGCGAGGTTAAGCGGTGAACGCAGATGCCAGGCAAGTGGCGCTCAACGTCGTAATCATCCGCTGCCGCAGTGAGCACGCTGACGTGTTCTACCAAGCGCCGCGCCGCCAGCGCAGCAAACCAAGCCGTGCCCCCTGGCGTCACGCGCCCATCGCGCCAGACATCCTCGGTGACATGCCCGATGGCCAGGTAGTCAGGCGGCATGCCCTACGTCTGCGCAGCCGTGCGCTCGGTCCGAGGCTTGATCTGCACTTTGCGCGATTCGCCTTCCCCGATGCTCTCGGTAAAGACGTCAGCGTAGTCGCGTAGCGCCAGGTGAACGATGCGCCGCTCGTCAGCCGGCATCGGCTCAAGCGTGATCGTCCTGCCGCTGGCGATCACCTTCTCCGCCAGCCGTCTGGCCATGTTGATCAACTGCTGCTCGCGCCGCTGGCGCCGGCCATTGACGTCTACGTTCACCCGCACACTGCTCTTGGTCTTGTGCGACCACATCGTCTGCACGACCGACTGGAGCGCCTTCAATCCTTCTCGCTGATGACCGAGCAGCAGCTCTTCCTCCGCTTTGTCCAGCGTCACCTCAACCCAAAGATAAGGCTCTTCCTGGCCGCCGGCGGGGAATATGCTGCGGGCTGCCACTTTTGAAGGGCGCATGCCCATGCGCTGTAACAGCTCTTGCACCACCGCCTGGGCCAGCTCTTCGCCTTCAATCTTCGGCGCTAACTCGGCGTCGTCGGTAGCTGCCGACACAGACGACGGTTCCGGCGGCAGCGCTGGTTCTTCCAACGGCGGCGAGACAACGTTCGCCGTGCTGTCCGATGTGCTTTCCGCTGACGGTTGATCTAGGTCGGCGAAAGGTGTCAGGCGCACGCGAGCGGGCCGGCTGCCTATACCCAGCACGCCACGACTGCCCTCGTCAAGTATCTCGATCTTGACTTCGGCGCGAATGAGGTTAAGTTGTTTCAGACCCTGCGCGATAGCACTCTCTACATCAGACGCTTGGACTTCGATGGCAGGCATCTCGCATCGCAAACATAGAGAACGGGCGATATTTAGGAGGGCGGCGCGAGCTTTTCACCTTTGCCGCCGGCCACGGACTTCGGCTTGGTGGCAGAGCGATTCACCCGACCAGTTGATTTCGCTTTCACCTTAGTCTTCGGCGGCTCGAACAGCGGTTTATTGCTCACTTCAGCGCGCGTTGGCGCGCTTGAGCTGGCAACGGCAACCGGACCTAGGTGTAGCGCGCGCGCGCGATCCAGGCTAGGCTTCGTGATGTAATACTGCACCACGCCAACCAAGTTAGATACGACCCAGTATATCCCCAAGCCAACCGGCGTGCTGAGCATGAAGAAGCCAAACATCAGCGGCATCATCAACTGCATCATCTGGTTGGTCTGTTGCATCGTTGGGTCGGTGGTGGGCGGGGTCATCAGCTTGTTGGCGAAGTAGGTGCTCACCACTACAAGGATAGGGACGATGAAGAAGGCATCTGGCTGGCCGAGATCCCAAATTAGGAATCGCGAGTCAATCGGTACCAACGTGGACAGGCCGGGCAGAAAGCCATACAGATAACTGCCGAGCTCCAGCGTGCTGAGCGGGGTGACTGTGAGCGTGCGAATGATGGCCTGATACAGCCCTATCAGGATCGGAAGCTGGATGAGCAAGGGCAGGCATCCGCTAAACGGGTTAAACCCCAGCCTGCGCATCTCTGCCTGTAGGCGCTGCGGATCGTTCTTGTATTTCTCCTGAAGCGCCTTGATCTGTGGCTGCAGCGCCTGCATCTTGAAGCTGTTGATCTGCTGCTTGATGGTGAGCGGCAGGGTCACCAAACGGATGATCAGGGTGAGCGCGATGATGGCAAGCACGTACTGGTTGAAGAGCAACCCGTACAGCAGCATCAGCGCGTTCGTCATCGGGTTGACGATGAGGAAGTCGAAAATGTTGCCCATGTTGGGTGTTGACGGGCTATGTTACTGCGTCGCGCTGTTGCCCTCCGAAGCCGCCGGCTTGCCGACGGCCGGCTTGGCCTTAGCTTCAGCAGCGGCTTTCTTCTTGGCCTCTTCCGCTGCGCGGTCGGCTAGCTCGCGCTGCCAGTCAGTAGGGTGAATCGCGGCATGATACGTGTCGGGCTTGGTCAATCGCGCTTTGTCGTGCACCATTCGGGCGCTCGCTTCCTGGTCTGGATAGTAGCTCAGCTCGTAGTCGTGATCCATCTTGATGGCGTCGAAGGGGCAGAACTCAGCGCAGTATCCGCAGTTCATGCAGATGGTCGTGTCTATGTAGAACTCTTTGGGCTGTGGGACCGGGCGCTTGGTCACCGGATCCTCGGTCCGCACGATCCAGATGCACTGCGGCGGGCAGACCTTGGCGCAGATGCCGCACGACGTGCACTTGTCATCCTGTTTCTCGGTGTCATAGACCAGAAAGGGCACGTAGCGAAAGTTCTCCGGCAGCGGCAGGCGCTCCTTGGGATATTCGACCGTAACCAAACCCTTCACTTTTGGGCTTTGGCGGCGCAGCGGGCGCGGTTGTTGCACCCCACTCTTGTTGAGCATGTATTTCAAGTCCTCGGCGTAGGTGTCGATGAAATGCCGCAGCGTCACCCCTAGGCCTTTCAAGATACCAGTTCCCAGTAAACCCATCGCTTGCTCCTGTCAGATAAACGATTATCTATCCACCTCGCCCAGCACGATGTCCAGCGATCCCAAGATCACTACAGCATCGGCCACCTTTTGTCCCACCGTCATCTCCTTGAGCGAGTTCAGGTTGATGAACGAGCTAGAGCGCACGTGGTAGCGGTAGGGATTCTGGCCTCCGTCGCTCACTAGATAGAAGCCCAACTCACCCTTGGGCGTCTCCACGCGGCCATAGGCCTGGCCGGCGGGGACGCGATGGTTGTAGGCTTTCTTGCCAGCTTGAATGTCCCCTGGCTTGGTCTGGTCGAGCTGATTCAGCGCCTGCTGCACGATCCGCACCGACTGGCGCATCTCAGCCACCCGCACGCGATAGCGATCGTAGACATCCGCACCGTAGAACACCGGGATATCGAAGTCAAAGCGGTCGTAAATGCTGTAGGGGTCGGCGCGGCGGATGTCGTAGGGCACACCGGCAGCGCGCAGGCAGGGGCCGGTGAGGCTGTAATTGATGCTCCGTTCAGCAGGTAGATAACCCACGCCGACTGTGCGGGCCTTGATGATCTCGTTGTCGCTCAGCAACTGCTCCAGCTCGTCGATCTTGCGCGGGATGCGCTCGAAGGCCAGCTCCCTCGCACGTGCGATCTGATCTTCGGTGAAGTCGCGGCTCACCCCGCCGAAGCGCATGTAGTTGCACATCAGCCGGCTGCCGGTCACCGCCTCGAACAGGTCCAGGATCAGGTCGCGTTCGGTGATGAAGTAAAGCGCCGGCGTATAGAAGGCGCCCAGGTCGTTCAACAGGAAGCCGATCGCCCAGAAGTGCGACTCGATGCGCGTCAGCTCGGCCATGATCACGCGCAGATACTCGGCGCGCTCGGGGGGCTTAATCCCCATCATCTTCTCGACGGTGATCACGTAGCCAAGCTCGTTCGCCAGGCCGCAGATGTAATCCAACCGATCTGTGTAGGGGATGTTGTGAAGCCAAGTGTTGCGCTCGCCGATCTTCTCGTGGTTGCGATGGAGGTAGCCCAGCACCAACTTCAGATCAGTCACCGTCTCGCCATCAAGTTTGACGACCATGCGCAGCACGCCGTGGGTCGAGGGGTGCTGTGGACCCATGTTGACGATGATCTGGTCGGTTCGCAACTCCTCTTCGTCGGCCAGCAGGTTGCCGTTGCGGTCGAGAACGGACACTGCTGCGCCCACGCCGACTGCCTTGGCCTGACCGCTGGAGGCGCTTCCATCATCAAGCCCTGGCACGCCGCTGCGCATGCTGTCATAGAGTCCGGCATCGGGATTCGCCTGGTAATTCAGCGGGTCGAAGCCAGGTGGGTAGTTGACGTTATCCTGCCATGGCACGCGCTCTTCGGCGAGCTGGTGGTGTCCGCCGGGCCAGCGCGAGTCAAAAGGCTTTGTGTCGCCCTCGTAGTATGGCTCGCGCCAGTCCTTGCGCAGCGGCCAGCCGTAGAAGCCCTCCCACGTCAAGATGCGGCGCAGGTCAGGGTGACCCTCGAAGCGCACACCGAACATGTCATAGATCTCGCGCTCCTGAAACTCAGCACCGGCGTACACCGGCACTAGCGAGGGCACTGGCACAGGCGCGGGAGCGACCGGATCATCGCCACGCGGCACGCGCACCTTTAGGGTGAGCGGCTGGCCGCCTTGCGAGCGCTGCGGGTTGTATACAACCTCGATGTAGCCTTCCTTGATGTAGTCCACCGCCGTGGCGTTGGCCAGCATGTCGTAGCCAAGTTGATCGCGCACGTAGGTCATGACCTCGCGCAATTTGCCGAGGTCGCTCACCAAAACGCCCACATAGGGCGCAGGCGCAATGACGGCTTCGCCGAAGTGCTGCTGGAGCTGCACTAGCTCGGGAGTCAGCGTCGCCAAGGGTGGCGCTTTGGTCGCTGCATGACTCGCCGGCTTGGCCGAGGCCGGTTTCGCGGCTGCTGTAGGTTTGGCTGCCGGCGCAGGGTTGGTCATCTCTTCTGACATCACTTCTCTCCCCAAATCTCTGATCAGCAAGGGTATTCTACCGGCCCAACCGGAGCGATACTCACACCTTTCTCAGGCACAAGTAGCTTCCTGTGTTCTTATAGTTCGTACAGAGCGCAGCGACCAAGGTCGTCAGCTCGACGAGCTTCTTCTCCTCCTGAACTCGCTCCAGCCACAGGTCCAGCGCCTTTGCGCGCACGATCAGCTTGTCCAGCAAATCGTAAACCACCGTCGAATCCACCCCAACCCAATGTGCGATGCGCGAGATCAACTGCTGTTTATGCGATTTCATAAAGGCCTCAGCGCGCATGAACCGGCTGAACAACTCTCGGCGGCTCAGGCGCTTTGGCTGGGTGCGGAACATCTCCTTTAGGCTGGGGTCAACATAACCGGTCACTTTTTTGTAGTAGTGACTCGGCTTGGCTTTCATGAACTGTGCCACGGTCAATTTGACTTCCTCGTACGGCTCGATCCGCCAGCTTTCATCAATCTCCACCAGTGGCGGACACGGACCAAGCTCGCGCACGATGCGCTCGGTGTAGCGCAGCTTCTGTAATGCACGGGGATAGTGGCGATAGACCTGTCGCCAATTCGAGCGCGGCGTCAGCCAGACCGTGAACGTCTCAGCGAAGTCTTCATCCGGGTGCTTTTGCGCGTAGTAGTCCCCGTTGGGGTTCACATAGCTGCGGCTGCGCGGGTTATAGGCGTATTTGTCCTCCTCTGGATACGTGTAGAAGAAGTGGCCGTGCACGTCGAACAGCTCGCGGAAGTCCCTGCGCCGATACAACTTATACGAGTAGCAAAAGGCGTGTCCGCACTCATGGCGCAGCAGGTCTATGATGTCTGCGTCGCTGTAGCGCCAGCCGCGGAACTCTTCGTTCAGCTCTTTCAACAGTGGATGAAAGTCGTAGAACCCCAGCGAGATGATCGGCTGGCCGGCAATACAACCATAGCCCGTGGATATATAGAAGACCGGCTCCAGCTTCCGGATGCCTGCCCGCTTCAGCTCTTCCTTCACAAGCGGAATCGCTTGCGCAAAGATCGTCCCCTCGAACTTCAAGTCGAGCTGATTGATGGGGGTGTTGAGCAATTCCAGCTTAAGCGTCTCGGTCTGGAACAGCAACTGGCGCGTGCGTCGCATGGTCGGCGGGGGCGAGTGTAATGCGCTTCAGCCTGGACATAAACCAAAACAAGCCCAGCGCAATAAACGCCAAATCAAACCACTGATATACACGAAATGGGCCTAGTAAGAGCACAGCATCACCACGCAGAAATTGTACCACGAAATCACCGAAACCAAAACATAACATGATTATACTAATAAAGCGTAATCTAGCCAGCCAAGCGCACAACCCGCAGGCCGTCATCCAAAGCAACAGGAGGAACTGAGTCGGCCAGCGCGGGTTGCGGGCCTGATAGGCATCCGGCCAATCCACCCGCAATTGCCAGGCCAGTGATGCTTCGCCGTCGGTCTGCCAAAACACCTCGCGGCCGTATGCACAGCCGACTTCTACGCAGCCGAGCGAAGCAGCGACCGCGATCAAGACGAATGCGGCTACGCAGAGCGGCTCGAGGTCCGCCAGTGGCGGGCGAACGGCGCGGCGCAGCATCAGATAGGCCGCGCTCCCGCCGGCGATCGCGCCATGTTCGGAGAGGCCATTGAGCGCGACGACCTCAGCAAGATGCTCGCTGTAGTACTCCCAGTGGACGACCACATAGACCGCGCGCCCCGCCAATACTGCTGCTAAAGCGAGGAGCAAGCTCGCCGAGAAGAGGCGCTGGTCACGGCTGCGCACAAACGCCCAGCCCAGCGGGAGGAGCACGGCCAGCGCCAGCAGGGTGGTATATTCGTTGATGCGAAGAATTGTAGCAGCTAATTACAAACCGGCATCTTTATCACGCACTGCCTGCATGAATTCGTCAAACAAATACAGGGCGTCGTGCGGGCCGGGCGAGGCTTCTGGATGATACTGCACGCTGAAAGCGCGCGCGGACGGGACGCGCAGACCCTCAACGCATCCGTCGTTCAAGTTGACGTGGGTGATTTCGACGCCTGCCGGCAAACTCTCGGCCTCCACCGCGAAGCCGTGATTGTGGCTGCTGATCTCGACATGGCCGCCGGCCAACACCGGTTGGTTGCCGCCGCGATGGCCGAACTTCATCTTATAGGTGCGCCCGCCCAGCGCCAGCCCGAGGATCTGGTGACCCAGGCAGATGCCGAACAGCGGCACACGCCCCAGCAACTGGCGCGTCGCCTCAATGGCATAAGTGCAGGCTGCTGGATCGCCGGGGCCATTGGAGAGAAACACCCCGTCGGGCCGTAGCGCCAGCACCTCATCAGCTGGCGTGGTAGCCGGCACCACCGTCACGCGGCAGCCGCGCGAGGTGAGCAGGCGCAGGATGTTGCGCTTGATGCCGAAGTCATAGGCCACGATGTGCGGCTGGTCAGGCGCGGGCGTGCTTGGCGTCGGTGGCCCATCCACATACCACTGCGGATCAACACTAGTCGTCCAGCGATAGGGTTCGTCGCAGGTCACCTCACGCGCCAGGTCGGCTCCGTTCATATCGCGGCTGGCGCGCGCCATCGCCAATAAACGGGTTGCGTTTAGATTCACGGAAGAGATCGCGCCGCGCATAGCGCCTTTCTCGCGGATGTGCTTCACCAGCGCGCGGGTGCTCAGGCCGGTGACCCCAACCACGCTGCGCTCGGCCAGGTAATCGCTCAACGGTTGCCGGCTGCGGTAGTTGCTGACGACCGGGCTGAGGTCGCGCACCACGAAGCCAGCCACCCAAGCGCGATGCGATTCGTCGTCATCGGGATTCGTGCCCACATTCCCGATCTGCGGAGCGGTCATCACCACGATCTGGCCGTGGTAGGACGGATCGGTGATCACCTCCTGATAGCCGGTCATGGACGTGTTGAAGACCACTTCGCCGGTCGTCTCGCCGATCTGGCCAAAACCAAAGCCTGGCCAGGTCGTGCCATCTTCGAGCACGAGGAGCGCAGGGGGGAGCTTCATAAGTTCAAGCAGTGCTAGGAGCGGCCATGTTGGCGGACGTGCCGTTGCGCAGCATGTGCCGCCACGCTTCGGGCAGGCGCGTCGGCCCGTTCAGGACGAAGTTGAAGCACACCTGGACCGTCTTGCCGGTCGCGATCAGCCGTCCATCGCTGCGTCGCACGATGCGATAGTTCAGCTCATACGAGGTGTTGCGCACCTCGCCAACAGTCACCTCGATATCAAGCTGATCCCCAAGCTGAGCGGGCGCGCGATAGTCCACCTCGGCATGGGCGATCACAGTGCTGCGTTCGGGCGAGAACAGGCTGCGCATGCCGATAGCGGCGATGAACGCGATGCGCGCTTCCTCAAAGTAGGTTAGATAGACCGCGTTGTTGACGTGGTTGTAGGCGTCCAGATCGCGAAAACGCACCTGCAGGGTGTGGACGAACATGTTTACCTCTTCTCTATCACGCTGATCGCCGTGATCTTATCGCCCTGCTTGTCGCCTTCAGCCGCCGTCAGCGCCCGCACCACGTCCAGGCCGCTGGTGATGCGCCCGATGACAGAGAACTGGTTGTCGAGCACCTGGGTGGGTGAGTAGGTGAAGATAAACTGTGCAGCGCTGCTATTGTTGTCGCCGAAGAGGGCGACGACGCCCGGCTGCGTCATCAAGCCTGGCCGGCTTTCCACGCCACACTCGAAGCCGGGATTGCCCGTCACGATTGGGCTGCCCGTCAGCACAGCACCTAGCCGCACATCGTTCAGCAACACCGGTGCGTTCTCGAAGTATCCCTTCTGGATGAGGAAGACGATCGCGTTGACGTTGACTGGTGCAAGCGTTGGGTCTAACTCAGCCACGATGTCACCGCGCGTGGTCTTCACCGTCATGACGTACTTCGCCGATTTGTCAATCACCTGCTCTGGCCGGTCGAAGTTGAACGTCTTGTCGCTCAAGCCGGCTGCGGCTTGTGCGCGCTGCGCGGCGTAGTCGCGCAACTCCGTTGCGACTCCCTGGCCTTGAAAGGCTTGGGCAGCGATTGGATTGCCATCGAGGAACACGGATGGCGTGCCGCTGACGCCGGCGAGGTCGCCGCTCTCAAAATCGCGCTGCACACGGGCAGCCACTGCACTGCTGGCCAGGTCACGCTCAAAGCGGGCCAGGTCAAGCCCGAGCTGCTGGGCATAGGCCGTGAACGTGGCGGTGATCTCCGCAACAGGTTTGCTCGCCCACTCGCCCTGCCTTTCAAAGAGCACATCGTGCATCTCCCAGAACTTGTCTTGGAGGGCGGCAGCTTCGGCGGCGTGAGCGGCGATGCGCGCCTTGTCGTGCTGAGTGAGGGGGAAGTGGCGGAAGACGAAGCGCACAGTGTCGCTGACCGCCATCATCAGCGTCTTCATCTGCGGCGCGAAGGCAGCGCACGCTGGGCATTGGAAGTCGGCGTATTCGATGATGGTCGTCGTCGCTTGCGCGTTGCCTTTGACGTGATCATCGGCCCGCACATTCAATGGGAAGGGTTGGCAAGTGGCCGGCTTTGGCACCGGCGTCGGCGAGGGCGCCGCGGTCGGCTGGGGCGGCGCTGCGGCAACGCGCTCGCCATCGGCAGTCGTCACCTCGATGCGCTCGATCACGTCGCCAACCTGGATGGCGCGCACCACGTCCTTGCCGCGAATGGTGACGCCGAACACTGTGTAGTTGTTGTCCAGATTCGGCTGCGGGCCGATGGTGATGTAGAACTGGCTGCCGCTGCTCGGCGTTGTATCGGGCGGACCACCGCGGCGCGCCATCGCAATCGCGCCGTCCACGTGCGTCAACTTGATCTCCGGTGGCAGGTCGTAGCCAGGACCACCAGTGCCGTTGCCCAGCGGGTCGCCACCCTGAATGACGAAACCCGGCTCCACGCGATGGAAGGTCAGCCCATCGTAAAACCCATTCTGAGAGAGATAGACAAAGTTATTGACCGTCTGCGGGGCAGCGCTCGGATCTAGCTCCACGACGATATCGCCCCTGGCTGTCTTGATAGTGGCGATGTACTTCTTGCCCGTGTCAATGGTCAGCGGCGGCGGGGCGCTGCCCACGCGCGAGCGCTGTTCGGGCGAGAGTTGGGCGAACGGACGACCGGCGCTTTGCTGTTGCGCGGGGGCAACCTGGGCCATCTGAGCAGTGGCAGTGGGAGCGACAAACGGTGTGGATGTCGGCAAGTTGGCCGGCTGGGCGCCGCAGGCAGACAAGGCGAACGCCGCAACCATGCACCACGTCAAGACCACAAAAGGATATCTATTCACAAAAAAAACCTCCTGAGCTTCTTCGCGCCATCCGGAAGACTCGGCAACAGGGCTGGCGACACAAGTGAGGGCTGCTCATCCCACCAGGGGCATGCAGACTGTCACTTTGGGATTATACTTTAGCAAACATGTTACCAACAGCACTGCTGAGAGGTGAAAACTTGAGCCAGCCCACACATCGCGCCATCGCCGCCCTCATAACAAGCGCGCTCGTGAGCATCCTCGCGATCAACACACCCGCGCAAGCGGGCACACCTGCGATTGAGCGCGCCGCCAGCTACAACTGCCTGTGGTACACCGTGCGCGCCGGCGACACGCTCGGCGCCCTCGCGCAGCGTTACGGGGTCTCCGTGATCGAGCTGCGACGAGTGAACGGGCTACGCAGCACGCGCATCTTCGTCGGTCAGCGCCTGTGCATCCCGCGCCCCGTAGCCGATCCACCCTCACAGCCGGCTGGACCCTGGCGCGCTGAATACTGGAACAACACCATTCTCTCCGGACCACCCGCCCTGGCACGCAATGAATCAGCGATCAACTTCGATTGGGGCTTTGGTTCTCCGGATCTGCAGCGCGTCCAGCCAGACTTCTTCTCGGCCCGCTGGACGCGCACGTTCAACCTCTCGGCAGGGGTGTGGCGCTTCGCGGCGCAGGCTGATGACGGCATTCGCGTGTTCGTCAACGATCAGCCGATCATAGATGCCTACAACTTCGTCGGATTCCAATCGCCCAGCGTAGATGTGCCGCTGACGCAGGGGCGTTACACCGTCCGCGTGGAATACGTAGAGCAGACCCAACGGGCACTTGTGCGCTTGACCATCACGCGCGTGGCCAGCTTACCTCAGCCCACCGCCCCACCTCCACCGCCAGCCGGCGGGGGATTCAACAATGGGCCTTGGCAGGTGGACTTCTTCGCCAATCCCAATCTGGCCAGCCCGCCAGCCGCCTCGCGCGTCGTGTGCTGTTTGCAATTTGACTGGCGCGGCGCACCGCCGGTAGTCGGCGTGCCGGCCACGTTCTTCTCGGCGCGCTTCAGCCAGGTGCGCTACTTCCCCGCCGGCGTGTATCAGTTCGTCGTGCGCGCCGATGACGGCGTCCGCCTCTACTTAGATGGCCAACTGATCATCAATGAGTTCCGCGAGCAGTCGGCGCGGACCTTTGTGGCCAACGCCAACCTGGGCGCCGGCAACCACTCCCTCATCGTCGAATACGTGCAGTATGGCGGGCAATCGAACCTCTCGCTCTACTGGGACTTCCTCGGCGACCCGAGTGGGCCGCGCGCTTCGGCGTTGTCCTCACCACCACCCTACTTCCCACCGCTCCCTTAGCATACGATGCACCGAAGTCTCCGTCCTTGAACACCGCCGCAGCAGGATTTGTGATCTCTCCAACTTTGGACATCCCTGGCGGGATGCGCAGGGGTGCATGCACGGCTAGAGGGAAAGGGCCGATCCTCGCGCGGAGACGCGGAAAGTCACAGCAAGCACAGCATCCCTGCCGGCATCTTTAGAAGGCAGCGCTTCCAGAAGCCCCTGCTGGGGAGTGCACCCATGCATGGGGGCATTCACCAACAGGGACATCTTCCATAAGCTATGCTGCCAGCGAAGGCAAGTCATAGAGGGTGGGCGACGGCAGTGCTGTCGCCCACCCAAGGGCTTGCCCCTGGCTGTGAATGCACCCCCATGCATGGGGAAACCGCCGCGCGCTGATCTATACTTTCGCTCAGCCGGCTGATCTCACATGTAGCTAATACAGCCGTGTTAACTTGGGCCAGAGCGTGAGCCTCAGACCGGCGACCGCTCCGCTTGTTCATCCGAGGACTAAGCAATGCCTAAGAGCTTACGAAATAACATCATCCCGATTATCCTCATCACGCTCGTCATCGCCTACGCCGTGATGCAGTTTGCCAGCACCTCTCGCCGAGCTGAGAACTCAGACCTCACCGAGCTGGTGCGCCAGATCAACGCAGGCAACATCACCGACCTTATCATCTCCGCTGACGGCTCCACCATCCGCGCGCGCCGCAAGGACATCCCCAATGTGCCAATCGTCGTCAATAAAGAGACGAACGTGGACACCAGCGCCCTGCTGCGAAACTTCGGCGTCTCGGCGGAGAAACTCAACACCCTCACCTACTCCGTCGAAGCGGTGCCCCTCATTACACAGATATCTGGCATCCTGTTGTATCTGCTGCCGGTGCTGTTGATCGGCGGATTCTTCCTCTTCAGCATGCGGCGCGCGCAGAGTGGCGCAGACCAAGCCTTCTCGTTCGGCCGCAGCCGTGCCCGGCGCATCACCAGCGAGCATCCGGTCGTGACCTTCGCCGACGTGGCCGGCTGCGACGAGGCCAAGCAAGAGCTGGTCGAGGTGGTGGAGTTTCTGAAGAACCCTGAGAAGTTCATCCAGCTGGGCGCGCGCATCCCCAAGGGGGTGCTGCTGGTCGGCCCGCCCGGTTCGGGCAAGACGCTGTTGGCGAAGGCGGTGGCTGGCGAAGCAGGTGTGCCATTCTTCAGCCTGTCAGGCTCTGAGTTCGTCGAGTTGTTCGTCGGCGTAGGCGCCAGCCGCGTGCGCGATTTGTTCGATCAGGCCAAGAAGGCCGCGCCGTGCATCGTCTTTATAGATGAGATAGATGCGGTCGGTCGCCAGCGCGGCGCCGGCCTGGGTGGCGGCAACGACGAGCGCGAGCAGACCCTCAACCAGATGTTGGTGGAGATGGACGGCTTTAACACCGACACCAACGTGATCGTCACCGCAGCCACCAACCGGCCGGACATCCTGGACCCCGCGCTGCTGCGCCCAGGTCGCTTCGACCGCCGCGTGGTCGTTGACGCGCCAGATGTCAAAGGCCGCGAGGCGATCCTCAAGGTGCACACGCGCGGTAAGCCGCTCAAGTCGGACGTTGACCTGGCAGTCATCGCGCGCCAAACGCCCGGCTTCACCGGCGCTGACCTGGAGAACCTGGTGAATGAGGCAGCGATCCTGGCCGCCAGGGCTGGCAAGACGGAGATCGGCCAAGAGGAGCTGCAGTCGGCCATCGAGAAAGTGGCGCTTGGGCCTGAGCGCCGCAGCCGGCTGATGACGCCGCGCGAGAAGGAGATCGTGGCCTACCATGAGGCCGGTCACGCGGTCGCCGCTGCGCTCACGCCCGAAGCCGAGATCACCGTGCAGAAGGTGACCATCGTGCCGCGCGGCATGGCCGGCGGCGTCACCTGGCTGACGCCCGAGAAGGACGAGACAGCCCTCTCCATGACCCGCAAGCGCATCGAGGCGCAACTCGTCTATATGCTTGCCGGTCGCGCAGCAGAGGAGATCATCTTCGAGGACGTGACCGCCGGCGCGGTGAACGACCTCGAGCGCGCGTCGCAGCTCGCCCGCTCGATGGTACGGCAGTACGGCATGAGCGACGAGCTTGGGCCGGTATCCTACGGCGAGCGCAGCGACTTGATCTTCCTGGGCCGTGAGCTGGCCGAAGGGCGCAACTACAGCGAGAAGATCGCTGAGAAGATCGATAGCGAAGTGACCAAGATCATCACCCGCGCCTACAACCGCGCCAAGCAGATCCTGAGCGACAATCGCGACAAGCTGGTCGCGGTGGCCAAGGCATTGCTCGAGCGCGAGACGCTAGACGCCAACGAGTTCAAGGCGATCATCGGGCTGAATACAGCGCCTGCTGCCCTGCCCTCGCAGAATGGGGTGTCGGCATAGTCAAGCTCTCCCCAGCCTGTCGCCGGCTGCGGCGCGCCTCCCAGCGCCGCAGTGTCCTCTTCGCGCCGGCTACTTCTGCTCGAAGCTGCGAAAGCCCTCGCCATAGACCTCGTGCGCCTGGACCAGCACCACGAAGGCGCGCGGATCGATCTGAGAGACCAACGACTTAAGCAGCGCGGTCTCGGCCCGGCTGAGGACGACGAATAAGATCGGTCGCTGTGCGCCGGTGTATCCGCCGACGCCGGTCCAGCGCGTGACGCCGCGCCCCATGCGCGTCATCACCGCATGGGCGATTTCATCAGGGCGCTGGGTGATGATCAGGGCGGTGCGGCTGATCTGTACGCCTTCGCTGATCGCCTCAGCGGCCACCCCGCCGACGTAGAGCGCGATGATCGCATAGAGTGCCTTCTCCCAGCCAAACGACAGGCCGGCCAGCACAATGACCAGCGCATCGGTGAGCAGGTAGCTCTGGCTGAGCGGGATGGAGCGCCAACGCACCAGCAGGAGCGCCAGGATGTCGGTGCCGCCGGTGGTGGACTGAGCACGGAAGACCAGCCCCATGCCGACGCCGCCGATAATGCCGCCGAAGAGGGTGTTCAAGACAACGTCATCCGTCACGCCGCGCACGCCGGCCCGTTCAAGCAGCGCCGTCACCCCGCCGTAGATCGCCACAGTGACGACCGTCCGGATCAAGAACTGCCACTGGCCCAGGTAGCGCATGCCGAGCGCGAACAGCGGCAAGTTCAACAGCAACACCCACACGCCGATCGCCACGTTGATCGGCAAGACGCTGTGCAAAATCAGGGATAGCCCGCTTACGCCACCCGGCGCCAGGTCGGCGGGCGCGAGAAACACCACGACGGACACCGCCTGAATCACCGCGCCGATGAGGATGAACAGCGCGTCGCGCGCGAGCAGCAGGCGGTTGGCAGCAATGGACGTCGTAGTAATCATGTCCTGGGCGAGATGCGGGCTATCGGAATAAGCTGACGCTGAACAACGTGCGCAGCAACGCAGCCCGCGCTTCTGGCTTCATCGGCACGGGCTGGGAGAGGTCTTCAATAAATGCTGTGCGCAGGTCGGCGCCCAAGTAACGATTGTCATAGAACACGTGCCGGTCCACCATGGTCGTCTGCGCACCTTTTGAGAAGGTTTGATCGCCGAAGAAGATGTTGCCCGTGCCCCAGTGGATAAACCCCTCAGCGCTAATGTCAAAGCCCTGCACGTGATGGCCCTGGCTGCCGTTGACGACTACTGCGCCGGCCTCGCGCAGGGCAGCAAAGTCCCGCCGTTGGCGCAGCGTGGACTCGTAGAAGTAGTACTCCTCATACTGTAGCGTGGCGATCACGTTGTAGCCCTCAGCGCGCAACTGGCGGATAGTCTCAATCTGGTATGTCAGGTCGCGCGGGTCGTTTGGGCTGCATGGCGCGGAGCCAGGGAGGTTCTCCTTGGCCCAGTTGGCCCCGAACCAGTTACAACCGATAAAGGCCAGGCGATTGCCGTTGACAGTCATCGTCAGCGGCTTGAGCGCGTCGGCCAGGTCGCGCCCTCCACCAAAGTAGCGCCATCCTTCCTGTTCATACATCTGCAAGGTGGGGATCAGGCGCTGGTAGCCATAATCCCAGAGATGGTTGCCAGTGAGTTCCACGACATCGGTGCCGACGTAGCGCAACAACTCGATATAACGCGGGTCGGAGCACATCACGATGCCGGATGAGAAGGAGGGGGGCGGACACTTGTCCCAGAAAGACACTTCGTTGCTGATGTGCGTCACGTCGGCTGTGACCAGCCAGTCGCGGATTTTCTCCGCCGGATAGGTGATGCCTTTCTGTTCCATCCTCACCGCCGTGCCACGCACGAGCGCCGTGACGCCGGTCATGGCGACGATGGCCATTTTGGATAGGTCGCGGTTATCAACCGCCGGCAGCGCTGCGGCGATCTCAGCGACCAGGTCCGGGTCGCCCTGCGCGCGGACGCTGAGCGTGAGTGGATAGGCATCCATCGGCGCTTCGCGCTCGAACAGATTGATCCCGTCTACGTGAAGCAGCTTCCAGCGCACCTCCAGTTGGTCAAACGGCAAGACGGCAAACGCAGCCGGCCTGGATTGCCAGGTGCGCGACAACACATCTTGAGTGGCGACTACCTGGATATTAGGCGAGGCAGCCGGCTGACCCAACAGCAACGTCAGCGCAGCAAGCGCGTCAGCATCTAGAAAGAGCGTCGGCGCGATGCCTGACTGGTCCGAAAGCCCGATCAGGGCGTCCGCCTGGCCGGCCCAGAACTGCCGGAGCTGCGCGAAGGCCAGGCCATCCGGCACTGTTGGAAAGGGCGCAGCGACGGCCAGGGTGTGCGTGATCAGCGACGCGCCCTCCCGACCGGCGGTCACGCGCACGTCGGCATCGGGCGATTCGACCAGCACGATCCGGCGGGCTGGCGTGCTGGCCTGTGCAGCGAACGCGCTGAGCTGCGCCGTCAGCGACTGGCGCAGGCCGGCAGGCAGCGCCGGATCCACCCAGATCATCTTCACCGGCACAGGCGTAGGTGTCGGGGTGGGCCGTGGGGTGGGCGTGGCCAGGAAGATGATCGTGATGGCCGGCGTCGGCGTCGGTTCGGCCGCTGTGCAGCCCGTAAGCAGGAGGCAAACGCTCACCAGGAGAGCGCACACGCGCGTTGCGGACATCTCAGCGGATGTAGGGCTGTTCAGCCCTGGTCATGGCGTCTTGAATGCGGATCTTGTGCGTCAGCAACAAAGGCTGTGGCAGGGCATCCAGTGGGAAGAAGCCTACGTCCAGGCTCTCCGGCGAGCAAGCGAGCTGGCCGGCGACGATCTCGCACTCAAAGCACAGGTTACCCATCTGCACAACCTCGTCGCCATACCGGGCGATCATAAACTGCGCAGGGTCAGAGTAGACGCCGATCAGGCGCTTGATGCGCACATGCAGGCCGGTTTCCTCCCACACCTCGCGGATGCAGGTTTGGGCGATGCTCTCGCCCACGTCTTGTCGGCCGCCTGGCATGGCCCAGTGTCGATTGTCCCGGCGCAGTTGGAGCAATAGATGCCCCTGCCCGTTCAGGATAAAGGCCGAAGCGCCATATTGGATGCGCTCTGGCCGGCGCGTGACGACCGCGCCCGTCCAGTCGTATAGCGTGACGTTAACTGGCGCCATGACAGAAGCAATCATATACATAGGGGCTTCCAGTGTTCTGCGTTCTCTCAGGCACAAGCGGAAGTCAAGGAGAAGGCAGTAACACAGGAGCAGTTAAAGAGGCTGACAGTTAACACGCTCACACAGGCTTGAATAAGCCCATGGTTATTCTAAGTAGTGCGCTGCGCGACAGCCTTAGCTAGGTCTTTTCTTTATGCTACTCATCGAGCCGCCTGTTGCCCAATCCAATTCTTAGCCAGCGGGACTTCTCTGCTCTATTCAAACACTGAATGCGTCAAGCCAGTTGACAGGTTCAACTGGATATGCTAGTATTCAGATACACATCTGTTCTCCGCTGTGCACACATGTGCAGAGCAGAGACAAGTTAAGGAGGACAAACATGATCTCTAGAAGGCAGTGCCAGATTAGTGCCCTGATCGCGTCATCAGTTCTGTTAGCGAGCTGTGCAGCTCCTACTGCCCCTCAAGCTCCCGCTGGTCCAGCACCTACGCAACCTCCCACGACTGGTGAAAAGGCAGTTGAGCCTGGCCAGTGGTCGCTAGCTAAGGCTGCAGAGCCTTACAAAGGTGTAACCATCAACTGCGTCTTCCTTGACCGTCCCGGCTATCGAGCAGCCATTCAGCTCATACCAGAGTTCGAGAAGATTACTGGCATTGATGTAACTTGGGAAATCATGCCCTACGAGAACAGTCGTGAGAAGCAAGTCTTAGACTTCACAGGCAATACGAAGAACTACGACTGCATTCTCATCGATGTGGTTTGGATAGGCGAATTCGCTGCTTCAGGCTGGGTAGTACCTCTGAGAAAGTTCTACGAGGATCCTGCTCTGGCTGATCCGAATCTCAACCTAAAAGGGTTCTTCCCCATTCTTCTAGAGTCCTTCGGCACGTGGAACAACGAGATCTACGGCTTGCCCTTTGATAACTACTCTGGCGTGTTGTTCTACAACAGATGCATGTTGGAGGAGGCCGGCTTCAAGGAACCGCCCAAGACTTGGCAGGAACTCTTGGAGGTATACGGTCCTAAGCTGACTAAAGATGGAAAGTATGCCTTTGCGCTCCAGTCTAGACGCGGTGAAACACAATCCGCTGACTCCTTCATGCGCATGATTTGGCCCTTTGGCGGTTCTCTACTCAACGAGAACTTCGAACCTAACTTGTCTTCAGAGAAGTCACTGACTGGACTGAGATTCCGTCAAGAGCTGATGAAGTACATGCCGCCAGACATCGTGGAGTGGGACCATGATGAGACAGTACAGGCCTTGGCTCAGGGTAGAGTGGCGATGATCACGGAATGGAGCGCCTTTAATGCCTACTTCACGGATCCAAACACCTCTAAGATCACGGACTGCATCGGGTATGCTGTCGAGCCAGCGGGACCAGTTGGTCCACGGCCAGCCCTGGGCGGTTTCTCACTCGGCGTGAGCGCAAACAGCGCACCAGAGAAGCAAGCAGCCACTTGGCTGTTCATTCAGTGGGTGACTTCCGAAGAGAAGGCCAAGGACTACATCCGAGCTGGCGGCGTCTCTGGCCGCATGAGCGCCTATGAGGATCCAGAGCTGAAGGTGCAATTCCCTTACTTTGAGCCACTGGTAGTGTCCTGGTCCAAGCATGGTAATCCAGTGTTTAGACCACGCTTCCCAGAATGGCCGGCTATTTCTGAGCTCATCGCGCAGACCGGCACCGAGATGATGCTTGGAAGCATCTCCGTTGAAGAGGGTGCGAAACGCCTAGACACCCAAATTCGCGAGATTCTCGAAAAAGCTGGCTACTATTCTGGCGCAAAACCGAAGCTGCAGTAATAAGCTGCAGACCACGGCAGAATGCTCTGGTGACGAGTGCGCTTTACTCGTCACCAGAGCTGATGTGCGCGTTTATACTTAGACACGAACACAAGTCTTCTCTTCTTAGTCAAACGTCATGGAGACCATACACTCTCTGAGCCAAAAAGTCCTTAAAGAACTTGAAACCATTTTCACCCAGCTTTCCTCTCAGGCTGCCGAGCACATGTGTGACGAGATTGCCCATGCACGCCGGATTGCTTGCTACGGCGTTGGTCGAGAAGGACTGATGGTCAAAGCTCTCTGCATGCGGCTGATGCATCTAGGGCTAGACGCTCATGTGGTTGGTGATATGACAACGCCACCAATCGGTAAAGGCGACTTGTTGATAGTCAGTGCTGGCCCAGGCAAGTTCTCCACAGTGCTGGCACTTATGGATGTAGCCAAACAAAGCGGCGCGCGCAGCATGGTGATCACGGCTCAGCGGGATGGCGAGGCCGCAAGACGTGCTGACGTGATAATACACCTGCCTGCCCAAACGATGGCCAGCGATTTACTCACTCCTTCCAGCGTTCTGCCAATGGGCAGCTTGTATGAGATATCACAGCTCATCTTTTTTGATTTAATCTCGATTCTATTGCGAGAAAAGCTCGGACAAACACTAGAAGAGATGCGAGATAGGCATACCAATCTAGAATAGAGAGTATGAGTCAATTGACACCTATATTGCCTAAGAGGTCAGCTTCACCGCGGATAGTTTTGTCTAGATTCAACATCAAGTGGCCGGCTTTATTTTTGTTAGCCCCAGCAATTATTATCTTGTTTGCTGTTGGAATATATCCTCTCGTATTCGCAGTAGATGTTAGTCTAAGACAGTATCAGCTAACTAAACCATATTTAGGCACACCTTATATAGGTCTTCAGAACTACATACTAGTAATAAACGACACTCTGTTTTGGCAGTCTCTATTTAGAACTTTCACCTTTTTTGTATTAACAGTTCCATTACAGGTTATTTCAGGCATATTAATAGCCATTTTTCTAGACAACTTAAATATTAAGTGGCTGTCTGGACTATTAAGAGTAATACTTGTCTTGCCAATCGCCATCACTCCAACAGTAATAGGTTTAGTCGGTAGACTGCTCTTCAATCGCGATTTTGGTTTTATTAACTTTCTATTAAGCTTGGTAGGGATAGAACCCATCCCTTGGTTAGGCGAACCTCTGCCTGCCATGCTAACCATTGCTCTCGTTGATATCTGGCAATGGACTCCTTTCATCACGCTGGTCGTGCTCTCGGGGCTAACATTGATTCCCCATGACGTGTCAGAGGCTGGCCAACTAGACGCTGGCCGCGGATGGCATTTCTTCCGGTCAGTTCAATTGCCATACTTGTTGCCAGGGCTCACCGCAGTGCTTATACTCCGCACCGCAGATATTCTGAAACTTTTTGACATGGTGTTTGTATTAACACGAGGCGGCCCTGGCGTTTCCACCGAGCTTGTCAGTCTATACGTACAGCGTATTGGATTTCGAGTATTTGATATGGGAGTAGCTTCAGCACAGGCTATTCTTCTACTTGTACTATGCATTATACTTTCTAGAGCATATATTCGCTTTTTCTACAGAGAGATACAAGCATGACGCGGTTAAAGTATCGTTACGTTCTAGTTCTACAATTTTTATTCTCATTTTTGATAATTGTAGGATTTTTATTCCCTATATACTGGATGCTAACTACAGCTCTAAAGCCTTTAAGAGATACTTTCGCTATACCTCCTGTTCTATTTTTCCAACCTACTTTGGAACACTTTGAAGCTATCTTTGCTGAAGGTGCAGTACTTCGCAGTTTAAGAAATAGTATTATAGTTGCTACGTTTACTACGATTACTGCTCTTATACTTGGCGTGCCAGCTGCTTATATACTAGCACGTTTTGATTTTAAAGGTAAATCTAATCTTTGGTTTTGGATAATTTCTAATCGTTTTATATCACCAATAGTCGTCGCTTTGCCATTTTACTTAATAGCTCGAAATCTTCAAATTCTCGATTCTTTTATAGTCTTAGTGTTAGTTTATCTAACTTTTAGCATACCATTGGTAGTTTGGTTATGCATAGATCAATTTCGCGCTATTCCACGTGAAGTGGACGAAGCATCGCATGTTGATGGTGCTAACCTGTGGCAAACTTTTCTACTGGTCAATTTACCTTTGGCGATCCCAGGTATTGTGGTATCGGCCATTCTGGTGTTTATCACTAGTTGGAATGAACTACTCTTCGCCTTGCTGCTAACGCGCAACGAAGCTAGGACTGCACCCGTTGAAGCAGCAAATTTTATGACTGGTTTTGGAATCCGCTGGGGGCCGATGATGGCCACAGGTGCCTTAATCGCTCTACCCGTCTTGATTTTTAGCTTGATCGTTTCTCGTAATCTTATCCGTGGATTGACTATAGGTGCTGTGAAATGAATTTTGGTATCAATTTGAGCTTTGCCGTTAAGCGCTGGCCCGAACCTGAGGCATGGGCAAGCTTTGTCTGCGAAGAACTAAAGCTAAGTACTGTTCAGTTTACCTTTGATCTGCTTGATCCTATGTGGCCAGAAAAAGAAAGTTTTAGCTTAGCGCGTCAAATTAAAAAAGTTTCGTCCGATTTTAATATTTTTATACACAGTGCTTTCGTTGGGCTTGCTAATTATACGTACAATGGATTGCTGCACCCCCTTGCTGAGGGACGCGCTGCTTCTATGGAATGGTGGCGCAGAGCTGTTTCGTTAGCCGCTGAGTTAGGCGCTAAGGCAATCGGTGGCCCGTTGGGGGGGTTGAGCGTCGCTGATGCAAACGATCCGGTACGCCGGCAGATGCGATACGCCGAGATGCTTGAATCGATAAGGACAATTACTGTTTGGGTCAAGGAAGCCGGCTTAACAGAGTTTTTAATCGAGCCAACACCACTCGTGCGCGAGTTTCCTCATACAGTCGAACAAGCAAAACAGCTACTCGAAGATTTGAGACAGAACGCTGCTGCACCAATACGATATGTTATCGACGTTGGGCATGCACTCTATCAGCCGCTATATAGTATACAAGCTTCTCTTCACCCTTGGTTCAGCACTTTAAGAGAAAATGTTGGTCTAATACATTTACAAAATACAGATTTTCAAAGCGACTCCCACTGGGGCTGGCCGCATCCTCAAGGAAAGTTTAACTTAGAGGAATTTTTTAATACATTGCGTGATTATAATATGAGTAATATTACATTAATATTGGAAGTATTCTATCCATTTGAAGAAAAAGATCAAAATGTAAAGGAAAACATTACACAATCAGTGCAATATTGTAAAGCCAGATGGCTTAAGAATTAAGACTTTTGACTTTCTATCTTGTTAATTTATCAATTATTCTGTTTGCAACGTTCTTTAAATTTTTATAATATTCTTGATTTTCGATAGTTGGTATAAATCTCTTGGCTTCTACAGATTTAATTAATTTTTGTGCCCAACAATTGAGTAAGGAATTAGGGTGAAGCGCAGTCCAAGCAACTGCTGCAACGCCGACCAACCCAACTTCATCTAAGCAAGGATAGACAACCGGCATGCCGGTTAACTGGGCAATTAGGTCAGCCATCAAGCCGCTCCGCGCACCACCGCCACCGATGCGAATCTCTTTTAGTTGCTGTGGGTGAGTGCGACACAACAAAAAGTCATATATGCGTGCAGTTTGCACAGCGATGCCTTCATACACAGCACGCATGAGATGTTCTCGTGTGTGTCTACTATCCAAGCCTAAAAAGCAACCACCTAAAGACCACTCTTTCTCTTCACTACGCTCTTCACTGAGTGTTAGATAAGGTAAGTATATTAAATTATCAGATGTTAATGAAATATTATTTAGTTGACCTTCTAAAGATGCCCAAAACTCAGCATTATCTTTAAAATTTGAATACAGAGTCTTCCCCCAAAATTCCAAATTGATACTTCCAGCACTTGTAGCTACAAATCTTAAAAACAAATTTTCATCTTGTATATGCCGAACTAAATATCCTAACGTATCATCATCAAAATCTTTTGTCCAATATTGATGAATCGCAGCAGTGCCGATGATTGATGCAGCTTGATTTAAATTTGCAGCGCCGAGACCAAACATGCCAGCCACTGCATCGAACGGGCCCACGAACACCGGCAAGCCCTCTGGCAGTCCTATCTGCGCGGCAGCCGAACGCTTAAGCGCTCCCCTAGGCTTGAGCGGAGAAAGTGGTTCTGGAAGCAGCCGACGAACGGTGCGCAAGTCTAGAATGTCGAGCACTGTCTCGGCAACCTTCCAGTAGTCATCTCCAACGGCGGGTTGACGCTCGAAATGAACAGTATGCGGGTGGCCATAAGTATGCTCAAAACTGGTCGTGCAGATGCCCACACGGCCAGTAAGCACATACCCTATCCAGTCTTCAGCAAAACACACATGCTGGGCTTGCTTCAATTTCTCAGGAGCAGCTTCGGCCAGCCATGCGAGCTGAGTTGTCTGATGTGCAGTTGTCGGCTTAGTGCCTGTATAGCGCGCTACTGCACGTAAGCGTCCCTCGCGCCGCCATTGTCTTAGGACGTTTATGCTCCGTGTATCGCGCCACATTAAGGCCGGCTCAACAGCCTTGCCATCCGCGCCAATCAGCCACACCCCATCGCCAAGAGCGGTTATAGCAACCGCTTGGATTTGGATATCGCTTCGCTGGGCTCTAAGTGTGCTCAGCACACGGCTCATCGTAAATAGCGCCCTCGTGGCCAGCATGTTCATCTCAATCTCAAATGCAGGAGGCGCTGACAAGCGATAGGGAGTTCGATAACGGTGCAGTCCAAGTATGTGACCCTCCGTAGTTACAACAGCAGCCTTGGTCGTGGTGCTTCCCACATCTACTGCTAGGACAGCTGGCGTCACAGCCACACTTTAAAATCTACCACGCATCCGGAGTACAATAGGCGTTAACGTTTGGAGCACACTAAGACCTGCATTGGCTCAGATCAGAACACGCTGAGACCGAGTTCGGGTTTTGCTTAGGGTCGCATCTGACATATGACTAGAAAGATCCATACAAAATTCAAAGATCGTTATGATCAAAAAGCTTTAAGTAATATAAGCCTTATTATTCAAGTAGTCGAAAAGTATTACGTAGAACAGTTAACTCAATCACAAATTGCTAAGCAGATTGGTGTTTCTCGAAGTACTATCTCACGAATGCTTAGCCGAGCTCGAGATGAAGGCATAGTGCGTATACAGATTGTCTATCCACAGGTGCGTCATACAAGCATCGAAGCTGATCTGAGAAAACGATTTAATCTAAGCGAGACAATAGTTATCGCGCTGCCTAAGCAAGTCTTAGAAGAAGATGAACTGCGAAGTTGGGTAGGCATCCAAGCAGCGCCATTTGTTAACCAAATGATACAATCAAAGATGGTCATTGGAGTGGGCCGTGGTCGCACACTTGCTGAATTAGCGTTCGGATTAAGTAAAACGACTAACGGCTGCTATGATATAAAGATAGTGCAACTTTTAGGAGATATAGATATTCACTATTCACCAACGAGATCCACTGAAATAACGCGCTTGCTCAGCGAAAGCTATAACGGAGAGGCATACTATCTAAATGCGCCAGCGCTAGTGGCCGATGTTAACCTTGGCATGACGCTGATGCGGTCATCTACAATTCAGCAGGTCACCAAGTTTTACGACTCCCTTGACTTTGCTATGGCAGGAGTAGGGGCTCTGCACAATTCGCCGCTCGTGTTAAGCGGTCTGCTACGCCCATCTGACATTAGAAAATTAGCCAAAGCAGGCGCTGTTGGTGATATATGTGGACATTTTTATGATATTAACGGAAATTTACTAGATCATGTATATTCTGGAATCTCTATAGGCATTAGCTGGGATCAGTTACATAACTGCAATAAATTACTCGTTACAGCCACTGGAAGTGATAAAGTAAAGCCGCTTTTGGGCTTACTTCGCACTGGCATGATAGACATATTGATCACGGATGAGCAAACGGCCCAGAAGTTATTGAGTTGCTCAGATACTTAGCCAGCTCCACCATTGGATAGCTCACCCGCTGGCCATAGGGCCGCCGGCCTTTGTCAAAGGTCGCGTCTATGCCGATCTTGGTGCCAATGCCCTTGCTATCGTTGGCCGGGTCCATCTCGTGTCCTTGAGCGCCCGGCACGGTGAACACGTCGCGCCCCCAATCCACCCGCGTGGTCAGCGCCCATAGCAAATCGCTGGGGTCGTAGATATTCACGTCGCCCTCCACCACGACGCAAACGCGGAAATTCGGATGAGCTGCGAACGCGGCCAGAGCCACGTTGCGCGGTTCGCCCATGTTGGCCTTTTTGCCCAATTGCACCACCACCAGAAAGCCATTGGCATAAGGCGGGATGTGCACCGCCCGCACGTTCTTGCTGGCGTGCGAGACAAAGCGCATCAGCAACGGCTCGCGCG
>Ga0308395_1000176_pt1 | contig 57621 bp, 53 predicted proteins | sample Hotspr20SampleP4_FD_202097 | JGI IMG/M metagenome (GOLD analysis project Ga0308395, IMG submission 202097) | Hot spring phototrophic mat microbial communities from Mushroom Spring, Yellowstone National Park, Wyoming, United States - 20050930_P4 ... | reverse complement strand
TCACGAGGAATTTACGATGAAGTGACCAAATACGATGGTCACTGTCGGGACAAGCATGTTCAACCCGGTGAAAACACTGTGGTTCGTGTGGTGATTGGAGAAGAGAGGGATATTATCTTTAAGGATGTTGTTAAGGGGCGTATCGCCATCAATACCAAAGAACTGGATGATTTTGTGCTCTGGAAGAGCGATGGTTCCCCTACCTATAACTTTGCTGTGGTTATTGATGATGCCCTGATGGGGATTACCACAATTCTTCGTGGAGAGGATCATATTTCCAATACTGCCAAGCAGATTATTCTCTATGAGTATCTTGGTTTTCCTATACCTACCTTTGGGCATCTTCCCATGGTATTTGATACCGATCGCACCCCACTCTCCAAGCGAAAAGGCTCTACCAACATCGAGTACTATCGCAAGCAGGGGATTCTCCCCCAGGCTCTTCTCAACTATATTGCACGATTAGGATGGTCTCATGGAAACGACGAGATCTTTCTGTTGGAAGATCTCATTCGTGTGTTTGATATTACTCACCTCAACAAATCCAATGCTGTGTATGATGAGAAAAAGATGGTATGGGTAAATAGCAAACACATGAAGCTTGAGCCTCTGGCGACCGTTCTTGAAGCCTTTAATGCCTACCTTGCTGATACAGCTCAACCAAAGGTTGGGCGTATGCAGGATGATCAATGGCTCTCAGAGGCAGTGGATCTCTTGCGGACACGGAGTGATACCCTCGCTGATCTTTATAGGGACATGCAGCCCTATGCCCTTGATAGCTATGAACTGGATGAAAAGGCGAGAGAACTTCTCCCTTCTTTGAAGGGAGGTGCTATTGAGAAAGCCTTTGAAAAGGCGAAAGAAGTTATTCTCTCAGCGTCTTCCTATGACGCACAACTTGAGGCACGCCTGCGCTCTCTTGCTGAGGAACACGGGATACCCTTCAAGGATCTGATACAGCGTATCCGTATTCAGCTCACAGGAAAGACGGTGAGTCCCGATATTCTTTCGGTGATGAAGCTGCTTTCTTGTGTTTTGAAGGACAGGCTGAACCGCAACCTGTAGAGGAGACAGATGGAGTCCCGTCTCTATGCCTTGTTTAAGAAGGCAGTAGAACACTATGGAATGTTTGAACACACCACAGGTATTGTGATTGGTGTTTCTGGGGGAATGGATTCTCTTGTGCTTACCCTTTTGCTTGGATGGGACAATCGAAGGCAACATCGTGATTTTCCCCTCTATCCTGTTTTCGTGGACAATTTTAACGGCACAAATGAGGCTCACAATCATCGGATTGCGAGGCTGGGGGAGTATATTTATCGCCATACAGGGCTTGTTCTGGAGACAATTCGTGTGAATAGTATTACCGAGCTTACTTCAGGCAAGTACAAGCCACGGAATACCTGTTATCTCTGTTCGCAGAAACGTCGCACAGAGATTATTCACTATGCTGCTTCGAAGAAAGCCAACAAAATAGCTCTCGGTCATCATATGGATGATATTCTTGAGACATCACTGATGAATCTTTTTTTTAAACGGGAACTTTCGTCGATGGTGCCGCGGCTCAAGATTTTTGAGGGGGAGATGGAGATTATTCGCCCTCTTGCCTATATTGAAAAGTCGATGATAGAGGAGTTCATCTACACCAGAGAGGATGAACCACCGATTTTCTCTGAGGTTTGCCCCAATGCTATTCTTCGACGGGATCACAGGCGTTTGCAGGTGAGGAAACTTATTCAGACCCTTTCTGAAGAGATTCCCTTCTTTCGGAGAAATCTCTTTGAGGCTTTTCGTAATCCTGATACCGAGTATCTTTTAAACTATCTCTACAATCCTACCACCAGTGGGAGATTCAAAAGGCCTTAAGGCATATCAATCCAAATGGTGTATGGTCCCCAGTTTACGAGTTCTACATCCATCATGGCCCCAAAAATGCCTGTTTCTACTCGGAGCCCACTTTCTTTCATCGCCGCAACAAAGGCTTGGTAAAGAAAATTGGCTTCTCTCCCCGGCATAGCCTCATCGAAGGAGGGACGCCGCCCCTTTTTCACATCCCCGTAGAGGGTGAACTGAGAGACAATGAGGATCTCACCATTTTTCTCTCGAATACTGAAAACGCCTTCTTTTTCTCCTTGTGGAAAGAGACGAAGATCAAGGATTTTATTCACAAGAGGGGGGATATGTTTCTCAGTATCGGATTTACCAATACCGAGAAACACGACATATCCCTTTCCGATAGATCCAACAGTGTTACCATCAACCGAAACGCTTGCCCGTTTGACACGCTGAATGAGTGCTTTCATAACCCCTACGCGTTGCGGATTTTTTTGTAGAGGTTGATGAGCCCGTTTGTTGATTGGTCGTGGGATGTCACCAGGGTATTGTCCTTGAGCTCAGGGAGAATCTTGTTTGCCAGTTGTTTTCCAAGTTCCACACCCCACTGGTCATAACTAAAGAGGTTCCAAATGACTCCCTGCACAAAGATTTTGTGTTCATACATAGCGATGAGACTTCCCAAGGTACGTGGGGTGATTTTTTTTACGAGGATAGAGTTTGTGGGCTTGTTTCCCTCGAAAACACGATAGGGAAGAAGAAGTTCAATCTCTTCCTGGCTTTTTCCTGCTGCCTGCATTTCCGCAATGACTTCTTCTTGGGTTTTTCCGTTCATCAGAGCCTCTGTTTGAGCGAAGAAGTTGGAAAGCAGGAGTTCATGATGATTGCCGATGGGGTTGTGTGTTTGGGCGGGAGCGATGAAATCACAGGGGACAAGTTTTGTTCCCTGATGAATCAACTGATAGAAGGCATGCTGACCGTTGGTGCCTGGTTCTCCCCAGATGATGGGACCTGTCTGGTAGGTGACAGGTTTGCCACTGCGATCAACGCTCTTGCCATTGCTTTCCATGTCTCCCTGCTGGAAGTATGCTGGGAAGCGATGGAGATACTGGTCGTAGGGGAGAATGGCATGGGTTTCTGCACCAAAGAAGTTGTTGTACCAGATACCGAGCAAGGCAAGGATGACGGGTATATTTTCTCGGAAGGGGGTTTTACGGAAATGCTGATCCATAGCGTAAGCCCCCTCAAGGAGTTCGCTGAAGTTTTCAAAACCAATGGTGCAGGCTATCGAGAGGCCGATGGCAGACCAAAGAGAGTATCGCCCACCGACCCAGTCCCAGAACTCAAACATGTTCTCGGGGTCAATGCCGAATTTCTCTACTTCTTTTTTGTTGGTGGAAATGGCAACGAAGTGCTTTTTGATATCCTCTTCCTTGGCGCTTTTCAAAAACCATTCCCGTGCACTGTGAGCATTTGCCATGGTTTCCTGGGTGGTGAATGTCTTGGAGGCAACGAGAAAGAGGGTTGTCTCGGGATTGAGTTTCTTGAGTGTTTCAGCGATGTGCGTACCATCAACATTGGAAACAAAGTGCGTGGTGATGTGAGGCTTTTTGTAGGGGCGAAGAGCCTCTGTAACCATAACAGGACCGAGGTCAGAACCACCGATGCCGATATTTACAATATCGGTGATGGCTTTTCCAGTGTATCCCTTCCATTCTCCTGAAATCACTTGTTGGGAAAACTTTTCCATTTTTGCGAGTACAGCACGAACGGCAGGCATGACATCGACACCATCAAGGAATACAGGGAGATTGGAACGGTTTCGGAGAGCTGTGTGAAGTACTGCTCGATTCTCTGTGACATTGATACGGTCACCAGAGAAGTAGCGTTCGATGGCATCTTTGAGGAGGCACTCGTCAGCAAGCAGAAGCAGGTGCTGCAGTGCCGTATCATCGATACGGTTCTTGGAAAAATCCAGAAAGATATCCTCAAACTGAAGGGAATATTTAGCAAATCGCTGAGGATCACGAGCAAACAGCGTTCGCATATGAACCTTGGCAAGTCGCTGATAGTCCTTCTTGAGTAGTTTCCATGCTTTGGTTTTGGTGGGGTTGATGGAAGCAAGCATGTTTATCCTCCTGTTCAAAATTGGCTCATAGTATAAAGAAAACCAATAAAAAATGCAAAAAAATGTTTGTAGGGGCATTTTTTCGGGAACATTATAGCTTGTTGTTGTAGCAACTATGAAGGATGGCATGAAACTAAAAGTGAGATAAAATCCGACTAAAGACTTGGACGTTGAGCTTGCTCGTTATTTGCTTTTGCCCTCCGGAAAAAGAAGTAGGAAAAAGATTTTGGAGAAAAATTTTTATAGATGGCCAAAAATTTCTCTTATTTTTGGAGGTAGTGGTTCTCTTTTTTGTTGGGATGACGCTTTTTTCAAAAATTGCATTTTTTGTGGTTTCCTGGTATAGTAATAGGTGCTAAGTAGGAGTTTTTATGAAGGCAAATAATGTTTTTCGGGTGATAGCCTTAGGGGATGTTATTGGAGATGCGGGGAGAAAGATTTTGCAAGAGCGTCTCATCCTTCTTCAACGCAAGTATCAGCCTGATCTTCTCGTTGTGAATGGGGAAAATGCAGCCCAGGGGTTTGGTATTACAAAAAAGATTGTGGATGAGTTTCTCAACTGGGGGATTGATGTAATTACCTCGGGGAATCACATCTGGCAAAAGAAAGAGATTTTTGACTTTGTTGAGAGTTATCCGCAGTTGATACGACCTTTGAATTATCCTCCGGGCACTCCGGGGAATGGGTACTGTGTTCTCGAAAAGAAGGGTATGAAGGTTGTGGTTATCAATGTCATGGGAAGAATCTACATGGAGCCTATCGATTGTCCTTTTCGTGCTATGGATGAGATTCTTAAACAGTGGGAGAACGAGAACGCCTTGATTCTTGTTGATTTTCATGCTGAGGCCACAAGCGAAAAACAGCTCATGGGCTGGTACCTCGATGGAAGGGTGCATGCTCTGTGGGGAACGCACACCCATATTCCAACGGCAGATGAAAAGATTCTTCCCAAGCGGACAGCGTATATTTCGGATATTGGTATGTGTGGAGCGAGCTATTCTGTGATAGGGATGAATGTCTCCGAGTCGATGAGGCGGGTGATTCAGCATCTTCCTGTTCGATTTTCCCCTGCCATCGAGGGTGAATTGGAACTCCAGGGTATTCTTATTGACTTTGATCAACAAACCCATCATCCCCTGATTGTCCAGCGCATTACAGATCGCCTATCCCCATCCTGAGGGTGATTACAATCCCGACTAAAAAGTGAGACGACGAGCTTGCCATGTGCTTTGTTTCGAATCTTTCGGCTTGGTCTTTAGTCAATAATTTAGAGGAGAAGTTAAGCCAAACATTTTAAATGGAGGTTAAACTATGGATAGAACAAGTAGAAAAAATATACTGAACAGGAACTTTAATCCTCAAAAGCCAAACCAAATAGATGATTTCCTTTCTCCTTCTTTTTAACCGAGGAAAAGTCTTTCATGCATCCTTTTTAAAATGCGAAAAATTGTCAAACACATCGGGAAGAATATGCTTTTCCAAAGGATACTCATACGCGGCAAAATCTGGCAACACATCCGTACGCTCATAAAACTGATACGCCACTGTCTTTAACTGGTTGTGGAGAAGCTGACGATCGTACTGGGGAGCAAGAAATGCAAAAAAGAGATAGCTCTTTCGTGCTACCAGCACAGGATAATGCACATGTTTTTTGATAACTTCCGTAAGAATACTCACGAGCTTTTTCTTAGAGGCCAAGGGAAGCGAATGAACAGAAGAAGGGAGTTTTAACATTCCAAAAACAAACTCAATATTATTCAAAACAAGATTCTCAGCTTCCTCGTGAAGGTACTCAAAAAGATAGAGTCCATTGAGAAGATTCAAACGAAACATCATTTTGCGAAAATGATCCAGACGATTTTCTTTAAGAAAACTCTCTCTTTCATAAATTACATCGAGGTAACGTATAGCAAGCTCCACAATTGCAGCATCCCACTGCTTGCCTGCTCCCTGACGAAGGATCTCCTCCACCTGATCAAGTTGCAACGCCTTACGATAAGGACGATCCGAAGTCATGGCATCAAAGGCATCAGCTACGGCGAGCACCCGTGCCCCAAGAGGAATATCATTGCCTTTCAGGCCATAAGGATACCCACTTCCATCAACATACTCATGGTGAAACCGAATCCAGGGAACAATATCATGGAGATTTTCCACTTTGGCAACAATGTTCGCCGAGAACTCGGGATGCATCTGCATAATACTATATTCCATATCATTGAGAGGAAGAGGCTTGAGGAGAATGGCATCAGGAATTCCCACCTTGCCAATATCATGGAGAAGGGCAGCAATACTCAGCTTTTCGATCTCATAATCGTCCCAGTGAAGATGTCGTGCCAGCTCAACGGCATAGGTTGAAACCCGCTCTGAATGACCTGTTGTATAACTATCCCGAGTTTCCGTTGCATTCACGAGCGATGTAACAATATCAAGATTCATCTTCTTGAGCCGTTCACTTGTTTCAACAATATAGAGATAATACTCATTCTTCTCCAAAATAAAGGCGAACTCATTGGCAAAATTCTCCAACACCTCCGTCATATAGTACAGAACAGGTTTTGGCTCATCAAAAGCGAGACTGATAAACCCCCGCACGGTTTTATTCTTGATGAGTGGCACAGAAACCACCATGGAGAGGGGATTCACTACCCGAGATAGCTCCGCTCCCATTGCTCCCATATCAGTAACCTGATCAGTAATCTGGAGCCTCTGCTGCTGAAAGAGACGACGATACAGAGGTACAGTTTCAATATACACCTCATGATAATGAGAAAGGTAGGTCGAAGGAAGCCCATATGAAGCATAGTGAGCCCACCTTCCCCTTTGAAAGAGCCTCATAATAGCCGCTCGAGCCCCCAAAAGCTCAGAAAACTTCTCCAAAATCCGCTGAGCTGCCACCTTGGCTGAAGATTCATTGATAATATTCTTAGAAACAGAATCCAAAATCTGAAGAGCCGAAGAAGCAATTACCTCTTTTTGCTTCATGAGAGAATGTATCTTTGCCAAAGGTTCTGGAAAATTTGTCCATATGAGGACAATCTTTCTCCCATCCTCTTCTCCCACTCTCTGAAACAAAAGAGGCAAAGCATAACCCCCACTCCACTGCGGCGGAAAGCGAAGAGAAAACCGCCACACTCCCTCGCGTGTTTCCCCCACTTGAATTGCCCGCACTCCTTCAATGAGAATTGAACGCAAAGACTCATACACATCAGCACCCTCAACCTGACGAAGCGCCTCCACAACGGGATGCTGATACTTGAGTTCTTCACCTTTCCATACAGCCAAGAGATCGTTCATCTCATCCCCTCTTCTATAGCAACTCTAAAAAATACAGCAAGATTTATTCCAATCTTGCCTCTCTCTTGCTCAATATCCATCGAACAGTTTTTACCAAAACTTAAAAGAAATCCTGATTAAAAGCATGAAAAAGTTTCTCATAAAAGAGAACCTGCAAAGTGCAATTTGCACATTTTGTATGTGCATTTTGCCTTTGCGGTGAAATAACAGCTGACCCTACTTGATTTTCATTTGAAATTATTATAGAGAGAATCCACCAAAAAAGCAAATTTTCAAGTTGCTTGTTGTGCCAAAAAAGAGGGCTTTTCGCTTTCTTTGTTCTGGGACGATGCCCCTGGTCTTCAGTCGATAACGTAGAGGAGAAGTTAAGCTGAATATTTTAAATGGAGGTTCAACTGTGGAGAGAACAAGGAGAAAAAAAAATATACTGAACAGGAACTTTAATCCTCAAAAGCCAAACCAAATATGGGTGTATGATATAACTTATATTCCCACACACTATGATGTGATACTCTTTTGCGTGATTTATTGATTTATATTCAAGAAAGGTTGTGGGATGGTCTATGTCTCGTAAGCCAGATACTCTGTTGGTAATTTGTGCTTTGGAAATGGCATGTTTAAACAGAAATCCTGACAGAGGTTTACTATTTCATTCTGAGCGTGGGATGCAGTATATTAAGATATTTTACAACAGAAAAAGACTTCATTCTTATCTGGGTTATAGAACCCCAGAAGAGTTTGAGAAAAATTCTTTGCTTAACTGATATTTTACAAAATTGACTAAAGTTCATAAGGAGGAGGGGTATTTTTGCTCTGTACATATCTCAGGTTATTTTTACCACGGGGAAAACCCAGCTGAAACAAGGAAAGAGCAAAAATAGCGACGCTCACACCTCTCCAAAAACCGTTATCCCCCTTACTTGCGATTTTCAGAAATTGCTTTACAATTATAGCGACAAAGGAGGAAAAGGTGTTTCACTGTTGCGTTATCTACAACCCTGCTGCCGGCAACGGAAAGGCCAAAGGCGTTCTTGAACACTGGCTGACCACTGTTGCCCCCAAAAAATATACCTCCGACAAACTTCTCGTAGTAGCAACAGAAAGACCACAACACGCCTTACACCTTGCTGTCAAGGCATACAAAGAAGGTTATCGGGAATTTGTTTGCATTGGGGGGGATGGTACCTTCCACGAGATGTGTCAACCCCTCGTTGGCAAAAACGATGTACGTGTGGCATTAGTCCCTGCAGGGAGCGGCAACGACCTCGTTCGGGTGCTTGGCTTTTCGCAGGATTTCAACCCCAATGAGTGGGACGACTTTATCAAAGACGATGCCGTCGCCATGGATGTAGGAATATGTAACGATGAATTCTTCTTTAACACCATGGGGATTGGGTTTGATGCTTTAGTAGCCTCCGATTTTGACAACAAGCACAACCATGCCTTTTGGATAAAACTTCTTCCCCAGCACATCCAGTACTACCCCTTTCTCTTTAAAAGGCTCTTGTTCTACAAAGGTACAAACCTTTCGGTGAACGGCACTCCCACCTCAGTTTTTCTTCTCTCGATAGGCAATGGAAGATTCTCTGGGGGAGGAGTTCCCCTGACACCTCATGCCCTCGCTGGGGATGGTTTCCTTGACCTCTGTATTATTGAAAATGTAGGCATTGCCAAACGGTGCGCCAATCTCCTTCTTGCCCTTCGAGGAAAGCATGGCTCGCTTCCCTTTGTGCACACCTCTCGTTTTCAGAAGCTCACCATCACAGCCAACCAACCAGAATGCACCCATATCGACGGTGAGATTGTTTTTCTTGATCGTTGGAATATCAGCATTCAACCTGCAAGTCTTTGGGTCTATGCCCAAAAAAGCAGAGCAACACTACTTTAGGAGGCATTTATGATAACGCCTATTATCCGATTTTCCTCTCGAAGAAACTTTAAAATTGAAGTCAACCCATCACAAAAAACATTTTTCCTCCTCTTTTTAGATGAAAACAACATGCGAAAGTTTTTTTGTCTCCCTGAAAACCTCTCCATGCCCAGTTGCGTTTCGCTTCCTTTGCCCAAAAACTACCCCTGGGGGAAAAAGGGAGATATGATTTCTGCCCTCTGCCTCTCTGGCTTACAGAGGCAAAAGATCGATAGTCTCCTCGCCACCTATCCCGAATACCCAAGAGAACAGGGCTACTTCTTTCTCACCCCTTCGCTTAAGAAAAATTACGATGAAGAAATAGAAAGCGATCACTTCTCCTGCTGTTATACACTTCATAACAACAATTGGTATCCTGTTTCCTACACTCCATTTCAGAATACCCGCATAGAACTTGAACTCCCCCAAGAGTATGATTTCGTTGTCTTTGGAAGTGAAAGCGACCTTAGTGTGGCCGTTGTCGAAGAAGAAGGGGTTGTTCTTTCTCCTCTGTTTGGGGCTCTCACCGACTGGTCTCAACTCGAAATGGCTCACCAATGGATGGAACGGCATACCAAGCAATTCAACACAAAGGGAAGGGTTTTTCACGAGTACTATCATGATTCTCTTCTCCACACCTACCTTTCCCGTTACAGTCAAAAGAATGCCTACACCCACACAGAAGCCCATTTCGCCAATGTCCTCTTTGACAATCGCTTTCTCAAAACGCCCCTTCTGGGCATTATCTTTGACCGCGAGGATCACACAAGTAGTGGCACCATCGAGGGAAGCGATATCGTTTATGGTACTATGGCAAAATGCACCATTCTCGGATCGTGGCGTCCTATTCCCATTCCTGGCAACGCTTCAACACACTTTGAACCATGGCGCATTACACTCGCTGTTCTCAGAGAGGTGTATGGCGATCTCAATGAACTCTTTATTCCCTTCATGGAAAAAATAAAACAAAATCAAGAAATTCGCTACATCATTGACGCTATTAATAAACGAATCATCAATGTGACACCTTCCTCCAGCATGACCCACATTATCATTGCCCTCTTTGAACTCCTCGACTACCATTCTCTTATTGAAGAGTATGATATGATAAACAAACGTATCGACGAACTCTTCATTACGAACAAAAACATTCCTCTCTATGAAGTTTCTCTGATCAGTGAGGAAAATCACACCTACCTCGACACCTACGACATCATTCGACAAGTCATTGATTCCCTCCAGAGAGGAGAACAGCCTCAAGAGATTCTTCAGCGCGCTCTTCACTCCCTTTTTGCGCATACTGCTTCCCTCGTGAAGGATTTCAGTGAAACCTACCATGAAAAGCGTGTTGCTCTTTCTGGGGAACTTTTCACTCACCCTCACCTTCTTGCTCTCATGGAACACTACCTCAAGCAGGCAGGGCTCTCCCCTGTTATCCACCAGCGCATACCCACAGGGGATAGCAGCGTTGCACTTGGGGCACTTCTCCACATCCTTGCCCAAAAAGAAGCAAAATCCCTTCAGAGGTAGTTCTCTCCATGCGTTACTTCTTTGTTGCCAATACCCTCCACCGCCACCACGAACAAAACTTGAGACGATGTATTGACTACCTCAAAGCAAAAAAGCACGAGGTTGCCCTTCAGTATACTCGTTATGCAGGACATGCTGAGATTCTTGCGAGAGAAGCTGCCAGAGAAGGGTGGGATGTCATTGTCGGAGCAGGAGGGGATGGCACCCTCCACGAAGTTCTCAATGGCATGATAGGCAGCTCATCCTTGCTCGCCCTTTTCCCTATGGGAACAGGGAATGTTTTCGCAAGAGAGATGCGGCTCCCTCGGCACTGGAAGGCCATCGCCTCCATGCTGGAACAGTGCGAAACCGTGTGGTTAGACACAGGCAAGGTAGACAACACCCACTTTCTCCTTATGTTGAGTGCGGGTTTTGACGCCTATGCCATTCAGATGCTCAGCTCCCTTGAGGGGGAAAACCGCAAACGAGGCCTCCGTACCGTCTTTGGCAAGTTTGCCTATGTTTTTGGTGGCATTCAGGCATTGGGGAGGTATACTTTTCCCCCTATTACCGTTTTTGTCAACAATGAGAGATTTACAGCCTCGTTTGTACTGATTTCCAACATCCAGCGATATGGACGCTACTTCAAAATAACGCCTGCCGCATCTCCCATAGATGGCAAACTTGATCTCTTCCTCTATCAAGAGATGGGTCGATGGAACCTGATCCGTCTTGTTTTGGGGGTAATTTCTTCCCTGTGGCATCCCTATGAAACACGGACCATGTTTACCCAATCCCGCTCTCTCACCTGTACAGAGGTTACCCTCACCAGTACAGAACCCGTGCTAAGCCAGTTGGACGGAGAGCTTTTTAAGCCCCTTCCCCTTCATATCACCATTTCCCCACACTCTGTTCAGATGGTCCTTCCATCTTCTATTATCAAAAAATACCAGACTCTTCCACAGTAAGGAGTATTCTCATGAAGGTCTACCAAGAACAACGCTTTTGTTCTCCTTCTCAGCGAATCTTTCTCTCCCACGAAAGCCTAAAACCCTCTCCTTCGCCCCTTTGGTGTCGTGCCTTTACCTGGCATGAGAAGCTTTACCTCTGCGAGGGTTTTCCCCCTGCAGAGAATACCCCCCTCTCCCTCATCATCTTCTCCCCAGAAAACGAAAACGAACTTCTCTCCGTTCTCATTGATACCTTTTTCCTCCAAAAAGGCAAAGAAGAAATTGAATGGCTTTCCCTTGCTCTTTACGCTATTGATTTCGGTATTCCTCAATCCGTCGTTGAAGACACGCTTTCATCTTATACCCACCTTCCCATACACGCACCCTTCCTCTGGAATTGGGGACTGCATCACAAGGAACTCATCCAGCAGGGAATAGCCTATGGCATTCCCCTGAGAGTGCTCTTCTCCTTTCGCGAAGACACAGAATGGCTCTTATGGCTTTCTTCTGCACTTCCCCTTCTCCAACCAAACGGCAATCAACTCAAGCAAATCTACCAGGGATTCCAGAGCCTTCGCATCCGTTATCAGTGGAATATTGCTACCATCCTTGAAAAACTTGAGTGGGAGAATATCGTTTCCATCAAGCAAGGCCCCGTCAAACTACTAGAAACGCTCCTCATTCGGCTCAAAAAACTTCGTTATCCCCATCTCACCACCACTGAAAACGAACTCTCCACCCTCCAACAGGCTATTCTCAAAACCACAGGTTGGCGACTTTCCTGGCCTCCCTTCCTCGAAGGAGAAAGTATTACCCTCACCCTCTCTATCCAAAAACCAATTGACATTGAATCCCTCCCCTCTCGTCTTTCCCAGATTACCCCCTATCTTCAAAAGGCTCTCACCATCCTCCGTGGAGAAAAGCTATGATCCAGCGCTTATTTGTGGACAAAGAACTCCATTCCTCTGAATGGGAACCAATCGCTGAAAAACTTAACCTCCCCCCCCTTCCCATTACAAAAGACGAACTGACAAACCTCACACGCACCATGCCAATCGAAGAAAAATTCCTCTGGGGGAAATCCTCCCTCTTCCTCACCCGTCAAAAAGGCAAGTTCCTCAAAAAATGCCCTGGTTCCACCGGCGTTCTCTGTTGCAATTACTTCACCCTCAACACAACAAGCGGCTGTCCCTTTGACTGTTCCTACTGCATCCTCCAGAACTACATCGAGAACAACCCCTTCATCACTGCTTTTGTTAACCGAGAGGATATGGTCGATGAAATCGACTCCTACCTTCGCAGCCACCCAAAACTGCGTGTAGGAACAGGAGAACTTGCTGACTCACTTGCTCTGGATCACATTCTTGAAGAAAGTCGTTTTCTGTTGCGAACTATTCACCAGCACCAATGGACTAATCGCATCACCCTCGAACTCAAAACAAAATCAGCCAATATCACCCCCCTCCTCGCCGCTCATAACGACTACCCAACGGTTGATGTGGTGGTAGGATTCTCTGTCAACATCGATTCCTTTACCTCATCAGACGAAGAGAGAACAGCCCCCATCGAAGAACGCATCCAGGCCATGCAAAAACTCCAAAGCCATGGCATTGATATAGCCCTCCACTTTGATCCCATTGTTATGCTTGATGAACTCCTCCCCTTGTACAAAAGGCTTGCTGAAAAACTCATGACCTCCCTTGATCATACCCACATTCGATGGATAAGCCTTGGCGGCTACAGACATACACTCACACTCTCTCCCACTATTGAGGAGCGTTTTCCTCATTCCCTTCTCCTCGCGGGGGAAATGTTTCCCTCCGAAAGCGACCACAAGTACCGATACCTCCACTCCATAAGGAGGATGTTCTATACAGAGATCATTACCACCATTCGTGCAAACTTTCCCCAAGCCCTCCTCTATCTCTGCATGGAAAAACCCTTCATCTGGGCGGAAATTGGCATCACCCCACTTTCCTGCCAGGAATGTTTTGGATAAACATGTTGTACTCACTTTGAAAGAGAATGCAAAACTGCAAATTTAAAAAAGCACAGAACCTCGACTAAAAAACTTGGTTGGCTAACATGCCACGCACTTTCTTTCGACTCTTTTTATTCTTTCCCTGTTTCAGCTTGCCCCCTGGGGAAAAGGAAATTAAGACAAGTAAAGAGCTGTCCCAACATCACCCCCTTATTTATTTCACCTTACGCGGACTGCTATTTCCCTGTTTCAGTTTTTCTTTTTTCGGTTGAAAAACTGAAACAAGTACAGAGCCAAAACCAGACTTTTGGTTCTTATTTATCGAACGTTGACCAAAGCTGCTATTCCTTTGTTTCAGTTCTTTGCTTCCTGCGGAGAAAGTGAACTGAGAAAAGGTAACAGCAAATACCTCTCTTGATACGAAAAGTTATCGTCTTCTTTTTTTGTTAAGACAATAGCATAACAAGTTTTTTCCAAATCGATTGACAGAAAATTGTTTTCTCTTTACAATAAGGATGTTCATGAAAGGAGGTCCAACAATGGTTGATGTGGAAAAGAGAGATAATGTAGTGATTATTCGTGTATCAGGGCGGCTTGAGATCAACCAGGCTCTTGAACTTGAGGAAACAATTAATGCCCAGATTAATCAGGGTGAGAAGCTTTTTATTTTTGATTTGGGGGATGTCCATTATCTCAGTTCAAGTGGTATTCGGGTGTTTATTGCTACGATGCGTCAGTTGAAGGAAACCAATGGTCGTATGATTCTTGCAAACCTGACTCCTAATGTGCATAAAACACTGAAGATCGTGGAGCTGGATGGTCTTTTTGAGATAATGAACAGTGTTGATGATGCTGTGAAGGTGCTGCGTTCGTGAGGGGTATTGTTCTTGCAAAAACAGTGGCTCTCTTCCTGGTGGGGGAGAGCCTTTTGTTTGAGATAGGGAAGGGGAAAAGTGACAGGAGAAACAGATGGTTTCATCGGAAGTGTGGGGAAATGTTTTTCTCGTTCATCTGGTAGGTAATTTGGAGATATCCGATTCGCAAACGCTTGAGGAGATGGTTCGCAATGCTATGACGAAGGGGTATCGCTTTTTTGTGCTGGATTTTTCTGAGGTCGTTTATCTCAATTCGAGTGGAGCTCGTGTGCTCCTTGTTATCGAACGGGAGTTGGGTAGGGTTGGAGGGCGAATGATTCTTGCCGCACTGAACGATACGGTAAGGCGCACGCTTGGCATTATCGGGCTTGATCGGGTGTTCACCATCGTGAACGACAAAGAAGAAGCTCTTCGATTGATGGGATTATGATGGACAAGCGGTTTTGGTTGGCTTTTGCGGGTTTTCTTCTCTTTGTAGGTGGTGGAGGGGTTTATCTTCTCCGGGCTCAACTCAAACGACGGCGTTTTCTTCGTTTTCTTATGGGACTTCCAAAAGCTGAACGGAAGCTTTGGTATCGGCTTCGAATGCGTGGGTATGAGATTGTGGATTATCGACCTTTGTCGGTTGCTGTGGTGAATACCCCTTTTGAACCATTGAGGGTAACGCTGCAGGTGGAGTGGCTGGTGAGATGGCAGAATAATCTCTGGGCTGTGATCCGAAAACCTGTGGGGTGGACAGAAAAACACTGCCTTCAGTCGTTTTTTGCTGCCATGCTGCTCTATGATATCGAGGGTGTTCTCTGGTATGAGGAGGAGAGTGGGGGGATTTATTCTTGGCGTATGGAGCGTAGGAGCAATTAACGAAGGGCAAACAAGGCAGGACATCTCATTTGATATTTTTCGCTTTTGGGGTTATAATCTTTATGAAAGAGGAAGAGAAATAAGGGAGGTCTTCGATGCGGAAGAGTGTTATGGTGGTGCTGATGCTTATGACGGTTTTGTTTGGTTTTGCCGGGGAGAAAGGTTTTCTTCTCAAGTTTCATCAGGCGCTCATTGATGGGCTGCCCCCTTCGTTTGAGGGAGAGCTTCAGAGTTCGTCTATTTCCAAGAAATTGGGGACGATTCCAAAGGATATGGTGGCACCAGGACAGAAATTGCGGCTTGTTTTTCTTTATCAGAAGGGGAAGGGGGTTCAACTTCAGGTGCGTGGTCTTACCAAGGATGGAGAGGAACTCTATGGGGATATTTTCCAGCCGTATATGCGGCTTTTTACCCTTGGGCCGCTTCTTTTGGGGAGTCCGTCCGCAAATACCTGGGAAGGCTATACGGTAACCAACTTGGTTGATGATGAGAAGAGTGCAATTCTTTCGCTTGTTCCCAAAAATACAGCCAATGAGTATATTCTCTACATTGACAAGCAGAATCTTCGGTTGCTTCGGCTTGATTTCAAGGGAAGTGGTTTTCTCACATCGACGATTTTGAAGTTCACGCAGAAGGATGGCTACTGGATTCCCGAGGTTTTTTTGAATAAGACTATTACTGAGGATAACCCAGATCCACTCCCTGAACGTTACCAGTTGGTGAATATTACGATTCGAAAGTAGGCTGTTTCTTCGGAAAGAGCAAGCGTTTTCCGTTCCAGACAAAAAAGCGGAAAAAGGGTGTTGCAGGGAAGATTTTGATAAAATATGTTCCATCTAGAGAGGGAAACCCCGAGTTTTCTTGTATTTTTTTGTCGCTTGTTTTACAATAAATTCTCTTGGAAGATAAAGAAAGGAGGATAGTTATGGCTATTTCAAAGAAAACTGTTCGTGATATTGACCTGAAGGGTAAGCGAGTGGTGATGCGTGTTGATTTTAATGTGCCAATGAAGGATGGTGTTATCCAGGATGACACACGTATTCGTGCAGCGCTTCCCACTATTGAGTATGTGCTTAAGCAAGGGGCAAAGAGTCTCGTGCTCATGTCTCACTTGGGAGATCCAAAGAAAGACATGCAGAAGGCAAAGGAAAAGGCAGAGAAAGAGGGCAAGCCTTTTGATGAGAAGAAGTATATCGAGGGTAAGCATAAAATGGCTCCTGTGGCCGCTCATCTTGCAAAACTTCTTGGCAAGGAGGTGAAGCTTGCTCCTTCTTGTATGGGGCCTGAGGTAAAGGCTATGGTTGATAGTCTGCCAGAGGGTGGTATTCTGATGTTGGAGAACACCCGTTTCCATCCTGAAGAAACATCAAAGGATGCTGCTGAACGTGAGAAGATGGCAAAGGAGTTGGCTTCTTATGGTGATGTTTATGTGAATGATGCCTTTGGTACGGCTCACCGTGCTCATGCGTCGACAACGGATGTGGCAAAGTTTCTTCCTGCTGTTGCCGGCTTCTTGATGGAGAAGGAATTGGAGTTCCTTGAAGAGAAGGTGGTGAAGAATCCAGCGAAGCCCTTTGTTGCTATTGTTGGTGGTGCCAAGGTTTCATCCAAGATCGCTGTGCTTGAGAGTCTTTTGAATAAGGTTGATCGTCTCATTATTGGTGGTGGTATGGCATATACCTTTTTGAAGGCACAAGGCATGGAAGTAGGAGCTTCCCTCGTTGAGGATGATATGCTTGATGTGGCTCGTGATATTCTCAAGAAGGCAGAGGCAAAAAAGGTGGAAATTCTCCTTCCCCTGGATAATGTGGTTACTCAGGAGTTTTCAGCCGATGCGCCATCCAAGGTGGTAGAACGAGGACAGATTGAGCCTGGTTGGATGGGCATGGATATTGGTCCGAAGAGTATTGAACAATTCAAAAAGGCTCTTCAGGGAGCAAAAACCGTGTTCTGGAATGGGCCTCTTGGAGTTTTTGAATTTCCCGCTTTTGCTAAGGGAACCATAGCGATTGCTGAGGCTCTGGCTTCTCTTCCTAATTGTATCACAGTGATTGGTGGAGGAGACTCTGTTTCGGCTGTGAACAAGGCTGGCGTGGCAGACAAGATGTCGCACATTTCCACTGGTGGTGGGGCTTCTCTGGAGCTCGTGGAAGGCAAGGTGCTTCCTGGTGTGGCAGCTTTGATGGATAAATAAGGAGAAGAGGTATGAGAAGAGCGTTTATTGCGGGCAACTGGAAGATGTATAAAACCCCTTCAGAAGCGAAAGCCTTTGCAAGGGAACTCAAAAGTGCTCTTGCGGATGTTAGGGATCGAGATATTCTTGTTGGTGTTTCCTTTGTGAATATTGCTGGGGTGGTGGAAGAGCTTCGTGGCTCCAATATCTGGGTTGCAGCACAGAATATGTACTACGAGAAGGAAGGGGCTTTTACGGGTGAGGTTTCCCCTGTTCAGTTGAAGGATGCTGGTGTAACCCATGTTATTTTGGGGCATTCGGAACGCAGGCACATCTTTGGTGAGACCGATGAGATGATCAACAAAAAGGTGCGTGCTGCTCTGGATCATGGGCTTCTTCCAATTCTCTGTATTGGCGAGCTTCTTGAAGAACGGGAAAAGGGAGAGACAGAGGCTGTGTGTAAGCGTCAGGTTGTTGAGGCATACAAGGGTCTTTCTAAAGAAGAGGCTCTCAAGGTTACGATTGCCTATGAGCCAGTCTGGGCCATTGGTACAGGCAAAACAGCAACACCAGAGGATGCTAATCAGGTACACGCCTTTGTTCGAAAGGTGCTCGCTGATCTCTATGATAAAGAGGTGGCGGAAAAGACTCGCATCCAGTATGGTGGTTCTGTGAAGCCAGAGAATATTGATGCCCTGATGGCACAGGAGCATATTGATGGTGCTCTGGTGGGCGGAGCAAGCTTGAAGCTGGATTCTTTTGCTCGTATTGTTCGTTTCCAGGCGTAAGTAGGTTTAAAATAGCACGTATCGCACGGTGTTCTTTTGAACACCGTGCTTTTTTCTATTGCCCCCAATAAAAATCTCCTTGAAATTGGATTCATTGCGTCAAAAAAGAAATCCACTTGAAATTACCAAGGTTGATGCTATACTATTGTTAAGGCCGAATAATAAAAGAGAAGGCGGAAAGATAGTTATGAAGAGATTTATTTTTGCTCTCTTAATGGGAGTAATTTTGTTTGGTAGTAGTGGATGTGAAGATAAAGGGGAGGAGAGGAAAGCTAATTAAAGAGGGGAAATATGCTGATTTAGTATTAGAGTGGTTTGCTGAGTATGGTGGTTTTGATGGGGAATATTATGAGGATCCTAATGATTCTGAATCACGCCGATATTATATAAGGGTTAATAGTAAGAAGAAAGAGATAGACTGCTGGATGGAGGATCCGGCTGAGTTAGTGGTAGATCCCCATTATCCAAATAAAATGGCATAAGCATGAAGTAGACACAACTAATAGTAATAGTACGATAAGCATATACAGGCAGAGGAGAAAAGGACTGGAACAGGTTGTTAAGGTTAAGTTTTTTGGAGACAAGGAGTTTAAGTATAGTAGGGTATGGGGATTGGCTTTCTTATGATGCAGAATCTCTATATGATGAAATAACACCTGATATGGAGGAGAAAACAAAGGAAGAATTAGAGAAAGAAGCAGATCTTAAGGGAAGGTTAGGGGGGTTAATAAGTGACACAAATCTAATTTACAGTATGAAATAAACACTTTCGTAATCTATAGGCGAAGTATTCACCGTCCGCAAGCGGTTGGTGAAGGGGTGCTGACACAGTTACCATTACCTGCTTACGCTAAAGCTTTCCCAGCAGCCTGTGTGGTAGATAGCCACCATTACTTTTCTTACAGTGGCAAGCCTTGTCTTTTTAGCACCATTGCTTGTTTGTGGGCAAGCTTTTGCCGTCCAGGGCAAAAAAGCGGAAAAACACGACCAGAAGGATTTTGGGGTATGAGGGAGCAAAGATTTTCTTGACTTTTTTAAAAAAGAGTGTATAATATTAAGTGGAGGAATAAGAGGAGATGAGTGGAGTCATGGTTATGACAACACGATATTTCGATCTCGAACGCCAGGTACAGGATGTTATTCACGAGATTGAGGTTTACAAATGGCTTGAGTCTGAGAAGCGCGGCTATGATATTGGCTTGAAGCAGGCCACTCGTGAAGGGATTGAGAAGCACTATAATGATTGGTTTATGTACAATGTACAACGCTATATTCGTCATGAGTAGCTTTTAGTCTGTGCATGGTTAGCTTGTGCTTGGAGAGAAGGGGAATGTTGTGAAAAGGTTTCTGGTTATTGTACTGGTGGTTGTGGTTGTTGTGGGGCTTGTTATAACGGGGGGTGTTGTCTATCTCTATCTTCAATGGCCTGCAGAAAAGGTTTTGGCTGTTGCAAATGATTTTCTCTCTCGTGAGTATGGACTCCGTGTGGAGGTTTCTTCGAGCAAGATTGACTGGTTACGGGGTGTTTCTGTTAAGAATCCACGCTTACTTACGACAGGGGGTAAGGTACTTCTCGAGGGAAAAGAACTGGTTATCTGGTATGATATTTTTGCTCTCCTTCACAAGGAGCTGAGGCTTTCAAAACTCACTATCTCTGGTCTTTATACAACTTTTGATGATGTGATGATGATTCAGAAGTACTTTGCTTCTAAGCAACCGCAGGCGAAAAAAAGTGAAAATTTTGGTTTTGTGATTCATCAGTTGGTCTTTGTGGATTCTCAAATAGTATACAAAGGTATTCCTGTTAACATTAATGTAACCTGGAATCTTGGATCGTTGACATCGCCTGCTTCCTACAATGGAACATTGGTAACAATGTATGGAAGGGCATCGTTTCAGGGGAAAGGGAAAACCATTCGGTTTCAGTTGGAGAATCTTGATGTTGCTCGTTTTGAGAAAAGTCTTAGTGGATTTTTTGTGAATCGATTGGCGGGGGAGGTTTTTCTTCAGGGTGCACAGTATGCTGTGAAGGGCACGTCTCTTTCTCTTCTTTGGCATTCGAATAGTATTACTTCTCCCAAATATACCTGTATCTATGATGGAAAAAAACAAACGTTTTTTGTGACGGACGCTGTGGTTCGGTATAATGAAAGTGAGTTGAATATTGCTCATGTATTTTATGATGTGAAGAGTTTGTTAGTGCAGGGACGAGTGAATCGTTTTGCTGTGGAGTTTTCGGATATTGTGCCGGAGGGGAAGGGAAAACTGAGTGGAGATGTGAATTTTCTGTATGAGGGAAAGAAGCTCTCTTCTCTGGATGGTTCACTTGAGCTTGATGGTGTGAAGTATGGTCCTTTGGAAGTAGATGGTCGGTTTGTGGTAAAGGGCTTGACATTGGATGGAAGTTCTACCTTTGTGGTGGGGAAAAACCGTTTCACTTTGGTTTCTACTCCTATTGGGGAGAAGGGGCTTGCTCTTCGGCTTTCTACGGAAAGGCTTGATCTTAAGGATCTGCTTGAGCAGAAATGGCCGACGACGAAACAGGCGAGTTCGGGGAAAAGCTTGCCAATAGAGGATGTGGTTGCGAGTTTTCCGCTTTCGCTGGAGGTTGTTTTCCCTGAGGTTGTCTATGATAAGGTGAGCGTGCAGAATGTGCGTTTTGTGATGAATCCTGGTGAGCGATTCTGGGAGATTACAGAGATGGGGGGCGAATGGCTCCGTGGTACGGTAAGTGGTCGGGGTGTTTTGGCAGGGGATTATCTGAGGGGAAAACTGAAGGCAAGTGGTATTCGTCTCCACGATCTCAACCCTCTTCTTGAGAAGGGGCGTTCAATCTATGGGACACTCGGAGCAACCGTTGAGTATCAGTTGCCATTGACCAATCTCATGATGGGGTATGTGAGTTTTCAGCTCGTGGCCGACAAGCCCGAACTGAGAAATTTTGTCTTGCAGAATCAGGTGAGTGAGGTGTTGTATAATCTTCCCCTTGAGCGGTTGAGTTTTGATTCACTGACCGTGGGAGGGGAGATGAGAGAGGGCAAGGTATACTTTTCTCGTATTGCTTTGGATAGTTATGATATTCAGGTGAATGCGTCAGCTGATATAGAATGGTTGACTCGTCTGGTTAGGGCGGATATTATCCTTTCTGTTTCCAAGGACTATGTTGCCGGACTTCCCAATGTTGCCAAGATTGTCATGGCGGGCTATGCTAAGGAGAATCGTCTCGTTTTCCAATTGAGGGTGACCAATACTCTTGATCAACCTTCGGTTGTTCTCTTGCAGCCAGAACGGTAGGTTGGCTATGGATGAAGAGAGGCTCCTTGTTGATGAGCGACTCGGTTATACGCAGGAGATGAGAGAATTGTATCTTCGTGCTGTTGAATCAAAGATTCCGGCGGTAAGGCCATTCATGGGGCAGTTTTTGAGTTTTGTGGTTGCTCTTCACAATCCGAGACGTATTTTGGAAATTGGTACGGGAAGCGGCTATTCAACACTGTGGTTGCTTCGTTTTCTTTCAGAGAGTGGGAGGATTGTGACCTTGGAACGGGATGAAAACCGTTATCGAGATGCACTCTCTCTTTTTTATCAGAAACCTATTACGGTGTATAAGATGGATGTGTTTGATTTTTTTGCACAGACAGAGGAAGTATTTGATCTTGTTTTTCTTGATGCGGAAAAGCGGATCTATCCACGGGTTTTGCCCTTGATTACGGAGCATCTGGAGGTTGGGGGGATTTTGGTGGTGGATAATCTCTTTGGTATTTATTTGCATAAAGGAAGAGAGGAGAGGTTACCAGCTGCGGGAGCTCTTGAGGAGTTTTATGAAAAGGTCGTTTCTTCGTCTCAGTATCGTGTGTTTGCCTTTGGGTGGGAGGATGGGATTCTGGTGGCCCAGAGGGTAGCATGAACTGGGAAGGTCGCCCGTATCATGCCCTGAAGGTTTACCTTCAGCGTCGTTTTGGTTTTCCTGTGAAGCGGGTTGCCCTGGATGCAGGATTTAGTTGCCCTAATCGGGATGGAAGAATTTCGTATGGTGGGTGTTTTTTTTGTGGGGAGGAGGGTTCACGAGCCTGTTATGTGAATCCTGCCATTTCTGTGCGAGAACAGATGGAAGAGCGTATGCTTTTTTGGAGGGAGAGGGGGTTTTCGGGCGGGTTTATTGCCTATTTTCAGGCATATACCAATACCTATGGGCAACCGGAGTTTCTTCGTTCTCTCTATGAGTCTGTGCTTTTGGAGAGGGTGGTGGGGGTGTTTATTGGGACAAGGCCTGATTGTCTTGGGGAGGATGTTTTGGAGGTTCTCTCTCATCTCGCTATGAAAACATGGGTGATGGTTGAGGTAGGGGTGCAGTCAACACGAGATGATACGCTTGAAAGGATTCATCGTGGGCATACTGCCGAAGCAGTGAAAAAAGCATTGAGGGATCTCGGACAAATAGGGGTGGATAGGTTGGTTCATGTGATTGGGGGGCTTCCCGGAGAAACAAAGGGGGATTTTCTGAGGACGGTAATGGATGTTCAGGGGTGGGGGTGTGAAGCTATCAAATTCCATCATCTTTTTGTGGAAAAGGGAACAGTTTTTGAACAGTGGTACAGAGAGGGAAAGCTGGTTACGCTCTCTCGTGAGGAGTACATGGGGTGGCTTTTAGATGCGATACTCTGCCTTGATCCTCGTATTGTGGTGCATCGTTTGTTTGGAGAGTGTGAGGCGTCTCGTCTTGTCGCTCCGCTTTGGACGCTTGAGAAGGCAAAAAACGTTCAGATGTTTGAGGGGATGATGCTGCGAGAGAATCTTTGGCAGGGGAAGAATCGAAGAGAGGGGCTATGATTTTGAAGGGGGTTTCCCCCATACTCCATCGTGGGAAAATCGTTTCATCCAGAATTCTTCTGGGGTGGCGTGTTCGAGATCATTCATTGAAAAACGGATGTGTTTGATAACATACTGAAGACGTTTGTACGCTTCGATAATTTCTTTTGTTTTTTCTTCACAGAAGGTTGGGGTGTCCTTGCAGGCATCGGGATGGTATTGCTTGAGGAGAGTGCGGTATTGTCGTTCAAGATCGACGAGGGAAAAAGTATCAGAAAGGTTGAGAATCTTTGCTGCTTGCTGAAGGGAGAGCTGTTTATCCATGGTTTTTTTCTCCCTTTTTGAGTTTTTGAGCACAAACGCTTGAGGGATTTTTGAGGATCTTTGCTCCACGGGTGATTTTGCAGAGGCTAATGTGGAGTTCATTGGCAATGCTTCGCTGGGTTCTTCCCTGAGCAAGGAGCTTGAGAAGTTCCCACCGAAGAGTGAGATCCTTTTTTTCCGCAGGGGTAAGGATCTCTGAAAGGAAGTTGTGCATAGTCTCTCGATCAGAGATCTCGCAGAGGATATCGATGAGATCTTTTTCCATAGTATTATTTTAGAAGGGAACAATTTTATTTGTCAAGTTTGGGTTGGGAAAACGTATGGGGGAAAAGTGAACGGGGAAAAGAGGCAAGGTTGGTTTTGCTGCGAGAGGGAAAACTTGATTTTTTTCTTTTCTTGGCGTATGATAGAGAGAGGAGAAGGGTATGGCGTATAGGCTTGCCATTGTTGAGGATGAGGCGATTGTTGCTCATAGTATCGAACAGAAGCTCTCTCGTCTTGGGTATGAGGTGGGAGGGGTTTTCTATCGTGGTGAGGATCTTCTTTCCTTTCTTGAAACAAACGATGTTGATTTGATTCTCATGGATATCCATCTGCAGGAAAATATGAGCGGTATTGAGGTTGCTCGTCAGGTTTTTGAGCGATTCCATATTCCCGTTGTGTATCTTACGGCTTACTCTGATGATACCACGCTCCAAGATGCTGCGAAAACAGATCCTTATGGTTATCTGATCAAGCCTTTTAATGATCGTGAGTTGAAAGCCACTGTGGAGATGGCTCTCTATAAGGCGCGGGCTGTAAGGGAATTGGCCTACCGTGAGGCTCGGTGGCGTTCGATGTTTTTGCATATTCGGGATGGCATGGTTCTCACTGATATAATGGGGAAAATACTCTCGCTCAATCCAGCGATGATGCGAATTCTTGACCTAGATGAAGAAGTTTGTAAGGGAAAGAGTTTGGATGATATTGTGTATTTTATTCCCCAAGGGGGTAAGTATGATAACTATGAGCTTTTGGAGGTAAAGGGGAGCGGGAAAAAGGTTTTTGTGTACCATGATTCTTCGGTAATTTCGGATGAGTATGGGCGGTCGTTTGGGACAATTCATATTTTTGGGGATATCTCTGATCGCATTGAGTATGAGAAGCAGCTTTCTCTCAGTGAATTGCGCTATCGGAGTCTTGTTGATGGTCAGGTGGATTGGGTGGTTCGTATGGATGCATCTGGTGGGATAGAGTATGCTAATGATGCTATGGCATTGTCTTTGGGATGGGAAAAGCATCAGTTGGTGGGGGAGAATTTCTTTGATGTTTTGGGATTGTCTGAGGAGGAGAAGAGGGAATGGCTTGTTGAGCTTGACTCCATGAGTGAAGAGAGTACGATGAGTCGACTCGTGGAATACCGTCGTCAGGGGGTACGCTATCATATTGAGTGGCGCTTTCGCTGTGTGAGTACCACGGCTGGAAAGCGGGCAGGTAAGGAGATTCAGGGGATAGGGCGTGATATCACCTTGTTGAAAGAAACAGAAGAGGCGCTTCGTGAAGAGGAGGAGTTTCTCCGAAGGGTGTTGATGACGATTGAAGAAGGCGTGGTCATCCTCGATCATCATGGTGCGGTGAGTTTTGTCAATGCTCGAGGGAGAGAAATCCTTGGCATGGGAAGGGATAGCTTGGGGAATCTTTTTGATTTTGTGGAGGTGTTTTCTCAACAGGAGAAGGTGGAGGATTTTTCGCTTTTTGTCCAGCAGGTGATGACAACACCAGCGATTGTATGGCGATTTGTTAATCGTTGGGGGAGGAATTACGATATTCTCGTTAACGCCTCTCAGCTCAAGAGGGGTGAGAAGTCGGAGCCTCAGTTTGTTCTTCTTCTTACGGATCTTACTCTGTTTAATAAGCTTCAGGAGGAGTTCTATCGAGCCCAGCGGCTTGAGGCTATGGAGGTTCTTGCTGGAGGCATTGCCCATGATTTCAATAACATTTTGACGATTATTCTTGGCAATCTTTTTATGTTACGTTCACGCTTGGGAGAAAAGCCTGATCTGGTTATGTATATTCGTGAGGCAGAGGAGGCTGGGGAACGGGCAAAGCAACTCACCAAACAGATGCTTTCGTTTGCACGGGGAGGCGTGCCGCTCATTAAACAGGGGAATATTCTTCAGGTGATTGAAGACACGGTTCGGTTCCTTCTTCAGGGGTCAGGGATTCTCTGGCGAATCGAAAATCAGGCAGAGGTCACATCTATTCCTATGGATGTGGGGCAGATTTCGCAGGTTATTCAGAATCTCGTGCTCAATGCTCGAGAAGCTATGATGGATCATGGAGAATTGGTTGTGCGTCTTCACTGTGTTGAGGGGAAGGATATTCATGCCCGTGTGCCTGAACCTCTCCCCAATGTGGAAAGGTATTTTCTCATAGAGATAGCGGATACAGGACCAGGGATAGATCCGAGCCTTCTTCCGAGGATTTTTGATCCCTATGTGTCGAGTAAGTCTCGGGGAAGTGGGTTAGGATTAGCTATTGTGTATACGATTGTGAGGAAGCATCATGGGTTGGTTGAGGTGGACTCCACTGTAGGCAAGGGGACGGTGTTTCGTGTGTATCTCCCCCTCTATGCCGTGGGAGGGAAGGGCGAGCCTCTTTCTCGCTCGTTTTCTCCTCCTCCCAGGGGAGAACTGCAGCGGGTTTGGATTCTTGATGATGAGGTGAGTATTGTTCGTGTGCTTGAGAAAAGTCTTCGTGAAAATAACTACGATGTGGTGAGTTTTTCGAGGGTTGAGGATTTTTTCAGGCGGCTTGATGAGGTGTCAGAGAAGGATCTTGTAGTTATGGATATGACGATGCCGGGGGAGATGCCTGTTGAACAGAGGCTTGAGAGGCTCTATGCTGCTGTTCCTCGAGCGAAGGTACTTTTGATGACAGGTTATGCGGTTTCTGAGGAAAAGGTTTTGTCTTCCTATCCGGTGGCGTATCTTCATAAGCCTTTTGCTCTCTCAGAGCTTCTTTCTACTGTTTATCATCTTCTCCAGGAAAAGAAAGAGGGGTTGGAGCAACATTGAAAAAGGACAAAACTCCGACGGAAAACTTTGAAGGGCGAAGTTGCCTGTTGCTTTTTTTCAACTTTTCTCCTCTTACCTTATTTCAGCTTGGTCTCTCTCATGGGAGCAGAAAACTGAGATAAGTATAGAACAAAACCAAGCTTTGCTCCTCATGTATTTCACCTTGAAAAAGCTGCTCTTCCCCTGTTTCAGCTGAACTCTTTTCTCAGGCAAAAAAACTGAGACAAGGGAATAGCAAATGATGCCCCTGCTCTTGAGGTGCAAAGCAGTGCCCACGGTGTGAGAGCGGGGAGAGCGTTTTCTTGGAAAGCTTTTTATCCCCTAGACGAAGGAAGCGAAAAAAGATTTATTCACTGGAAAAATTTTTTATTTTTGCAGTTATGAGGTCGCTTTTGTTGGCACAACACACAATTTTGAAAATGGATTCGAGAGGGGTTTATTTGACAAAAAAATGATTGTTCTTTACAATATTCTATCCTTCCTGTTTTTTGTGATTCCTTTCTGTAGGGAAAGCGCAAAAAACGGGCGAAAAAGACCAAAAGGAGGAAAAATGAAACGGAAGTATGAGATGGCTTTTCTTCTCAAAGAGGGAGAAGCATCGACGCAGGCGCAGACGAGGATTAAAGATTACCTCAAGCGTTTTGATGGTGTTGTTATCGGTGAGTCGAACATGGGTGTGCGTGAACTTGCCTATGTGATTCACAAGAACAGACAGAAGTTTCCTCGTGCCTTCTACTATTTTGTGGAAGCCGAGCTGGATCCTGCACGGGTTGAGCCCTTTGAGAAGCTTGTTCGCTACGATGAAGATGTTATCCGTCATATGGTTCTGGTAAAGTAGTATGAGTTGGGATATCAATCGTGTGGTTTTGGTTGGTCGGCTTGCTCGTGATCCTGAGATTAAGTATACGCCCTCACAGATGGCTGTGGCTCGTTTTACGCTGGCCGTCGGTGGCAAACAAAAAAGCGATGGAACAGATGAGGTCTCCTTTATACCTATAGTTGTATGGGGAAAGGCAGCTGAAAATTGTAAGCAGTATCTTGCCAAGGGGCGTATGGTGGCTGTTGATGGACGACTCGATCAGCGTTCGTGGAAGGCTCAGGATGGATCCCCGAGGAGTACGATCGAGGTTGTTGCTGAACGGGTAGAGTTTCTTGGCGGTGGAAAGAATGGTGAGAAGCCGTTTTCTCCTGCAAAGGATGCTGATTCTTCTTTGGCACCAAATGATGTGCCGTTTTATGACAATACAGATAGCTTGATGTCTGATATGGATATCAACCCTATTGATCCCGCTGGTTTTTAGGTTTGGGTTGGAAAAAATATCGTAAGGAGAGTATATGATCGAAAAAGAGACAGATATTCAGATGGATCTTAACGTTCTTGAGGAAGTAAAGAAGGAAAAGTTGGAAGTAGCTGCTGAAGATGAAGTGAAGGAAAAGGCTTCTTCCGATCGAGACAAGAAGAAATTTTTCTATTCCAAGAAGGTGTGTCGGTTTTGCACAGGTCAGATTAAGCCCGAAGAAGTGACATACAAAAATGTTGAACTTCTTCGTCGCTATATTATGCCCAGTGGAAAGATTCTCCCCCGTCGTATTACGGGGACTTGTGCAAAGCATCAGCGCCATCTTGCTGAGGAGATTAAGAAGGCTCGCATTCTGGCGCTCTTGCCCTTTTTGGCACGGTAAGTGGATGCGGAGTTTCGCCTTTTTCTGGCACTTTTCCTTGTTTTTGGTTGGGTAGTGCTGGAACTAACCACGCAGGTTGCTTGGCTGGTGAGTTTGCTTACTCCAAATTGTGGTGCAGGGAAAAAGACGAAGCCAGAGTGGTGGGTGAAGATAGGATATGGAGTTCTCTTTCTCCTGGTTGTTGCCTATGGCATAATGGGAGAAAGGGGCTGGGTTTCCCTGAAGATGTGGATGAGTTCTCGTTCGTGGTTTGAGTCTTTCAGGGGAATCTGGGAGGTGGCGGTGTTTTTTCGCCCTTGGTATGGAGGGGTGATGGCATTTCTCCTCCTGTGGGGCGTGTACAGAGCCTGTGGAAAGTATCCCGCAAGCATAGTATTGAGGGTGATAAAAACGCCCTTTCCTCGAGAAAAGCTGCTTTTTGCGGTTTTTTCTTTGTGGGTGGTGCTTCTGCCTCTGGTGGGGGTGCCTCGGGTGTTTGAAAATGTGCTGTGTGGCTTGTGGGCTACACTGGCTACTCTGTTTGTGCTCAGGGGAAGTGTTGCTTTGGCAGTGGGTTTTCGGGCGCGCTTTTTCCCTTTTTGGGCGGTGTTGATGTATTTGGTTGTGGTTACTCTGATGCTTGGAGAGAGTTTTCTTGTGATGGTATGGGTAACCCTTGGTGTAGGATTGGTAAGTGATTGGTTTGTAGGAAAAAAATACAAAGGATGAGGAGGACTTCGATGCGAGTCATTTTGCTTGAGAATGTGATTGGTTTGGGAAGAGCAGGCGAGATAAAAGAAGTTCGTGATGGGTATGGAAGAAATTTCTTGATCCCTAAGAAACTTGCCGTGCTCGCTACCAAGGAACAGGAGCATCACTTTCAGCGTTTGTCTGCCAAGCTGGCAGAAAAGGCAAAACAGCAGTTTGAGAATGCTATGCAGATGAAGACTTCTCTGGAGCAGGAGGTTCTTGAGGTTTCTGCTCGTGTGGGAGAAGGAAATCGTTTGTTTGGTTCTATTACCAACGCAGATGTGGCTGAACTTCTTGCCCAGAAGGGATACACAATCGAGAAACGAAAGATTGTGAACGAACACATCAAAACCGTCGGCGAGCATATTGTTCGTATTCGCTTGGATGAGGGCGTGACGGCAGAGGTAAAACTGGTGGTAAAACCCCAGTAGTATGGTTATGAACAGCGGAGACTTACTCAATAAAGTACCACCGCATTATCTGGAAGGAGAGCGGGCTCTTCTGGGGGTTCTCTTGCGAGCCCCCGGTTTATTGAGCGAAATGAACGATCTCAAAGAAGAGGATTTTTACGACGAGAGAAACCGTCTCATTTTTCGAGCGGTCCTTGAGGTGTTTGACAAATCGGGAACTGTGGATACTGTTCTTGTTGTCAATTGGTTAAAGAATAATAATCTTTTGCAACGGGCAGGGGGAGAGGCATATATTTTTGAGCTTCCTAACGTTCCAACAGGGATATCCTATTTCCCCCATTACAAAAAGAGTGTTGTTGAGAAGTCTCTATTGCGAGCGCTGATCTACGCCGCGGAAAAGGTGATTGAAAATTGTTATACCAAGCAGGGTGATGTTGAAACGGTTTGTAATGAGTCGGAGAAACTGATTTTTGAGGTGACTAATAGGCGGCTACGAAGTGATGTGGTGAATCTACAGGAGGTTTTGGCTCATACTCTGGAGACGATTAGCCTTCATGCCAGTGGTAAGATGGGGTTTTCTGGGTATTCGACGGGGTATAGCGATCTGGATGCAAGAATTTTTGGACTTAATAAACAGGATATGATTGTATTGGCCGCTCGACCTGGTATGGGAAAAACGGCTTTTGCCCTCAATATTGCCTTGAGGATGACGGATGCGCATCCTGATGTAGGGGTTTTGATGTTCTCTCTCGAAATGAGTAGTATGGAGATCGCTTTTCGTGCCCTTTCTTGTGTTTCTCGTATTCCTTTCAAAAATATGCGTTCGGGGATGATCTCCAAGGAACAGATTGATGCTTTGGTGACGGCAGCGGGAGCTCTTTCCAAGAAGCAAATTTTTCTTGATGATACACCAGCAATTCCTTTGAATGAATTGCGTGCCAAGGCACGAAGGGTGAAATCAAAAACACCGAATCTGGGGCTTATTATTATTGACCATATTCAGTTGATCCGAACAACGGACTCTGTTGTGAGCAATCGTGTTCAGGAGCTTTCCTATATCTCTCGCAGTATCAAGGCACTTGCAAAGGAACTGGATGTACCAATTTTGGTTCTTTCTCAGCTCTCTCGTGAGGTGGAAAAGCGAGAGGACCGACGCCCTCTGCTTTCCGATCTTCGTGAATCGGGTGCTATTGAGCAGGATGCGGATCTTGTGATGTTTCTCTTCAGAGAGTTCTACTATAACAAACACTTGGTAGAGAAGGAGCATGTGGTCGAAGTGATTATTGCGAAGCAGAGAAATGGGGAAACGGGTTCTTTCGAGATGGCATTTTTTGGTGATACGATGCGGTTTGAGCTTCTGGAAAAGCCATCGAAAGGAGGAGGGAGTGAATTTTAGAGAAAGGGTGGTGGGTTTCTTCCATGAGATGGGAGAGTTTTTTCTCTTTGTTTTGGAAGTTTTGAGGAGGTTTTGGGCGGGGCTTCATCAAGGTTACGAGATTGTGATGCAGGTTTATCTCATTGGGTTTGAGTCTATTCCTGTGGTTGTGTTAACGGGGCTTTTCTCAGGGCTCATTATGGGGCTCTCGCTGGGAAATGCTCTGGAGTCGATTATTGCAGGAACAGCTCAGTACTTAAGTGGTGGACTTTCTGTGGCTTTGGTGAAGGAACTGGGACCTGTGCTGACAGGGCTTATCGTGGTGAGTCGCGTTTGTTCGTCGGTTACTGCTCATCTGGGAACGATGCGGGTTACGGAGCAGATTGATGCCCTTGAGACGATGGGGGTTGATCCTGTGGAGTATCTGGTTGTTCCCCGCGTGGTGGCGGGTATTCTCTCGCTTCCTGTTTTGGGTTTTATTTCTATTGTGTTTTCTCTCATCGGTGGATGGATGATGATTTCTGGTGTGCATGGAGTGCAAACGTCTGTGTATATTGAGTGGGCACAGATTCCACTCAAGGTGAATTATATTGTGGAGTCACTGGTGAAGATGATGGTTATTGGTGGGTTTATTCTTTTGGTGAGCACATTTGAGGGATTTCGTGCACGAGGGGGAGCTGCTGGTGTGGGTGAGGCTACCATTCGATCGGTGGTTACCAGTAGTGTGATGGTAATCTTTTTGGACTATGTTTTGGGAACACTCTTTATGATTATCAGTGGGGTTTTTGTGTAATGGCAGAGATGATCGAAGTCTATGATCTGCATAAGACGCTGAACAAAAAAAAGGTGTTGGATGGACTTACGCTCAAGATTAGGCAGGGGGAAACTTTTGTTCTCATTGGGCAGAGTGGTGTGGGAAAAAGTGTGCTTCTCAAGCATCTTATTGGGCTTATGGAGCCGGATAGGGGGGAGGTGTATATTGCAGGGGAAAAACTTGAGTATGCGAAACCTGAGGTGCTCAAAAAAATACGGAGGCGTTTTGGCATGCTCTTTCAGGGAGGAGCACTTTTTGACTCGTTAACGGTGGGAGAAAATATCCTCTTTGCTCTGGATCATCTCCGTCCAGAGATGAGTCTCGATGAGAAGCTTCATAGAATGCGGCATTCATTGGAACTGGTTGAGTTGCCCGGCATAGAAGATATGATGATTTCTTCTCTTTCGGGGGGGATGATGAAGCGTGTAGCTTTGGCACGGGCGATTGTGGCTGAACCAGAGATTGTGCTGTTTGATGAACCAACCACTGGATTGGATCCGATTACGACGGCAACGATCAATGATCTCATCGTTGACCTGAAGAAAAAGCTTGCCATTACCTTTGTGGTGGTTACTCATGATATTAAGGGAGCTTTTACCGTAGGGGATAGGATTGGCATGCTCTATAAGGGAAGATTGATCTTTGAGGGGACTGCCGCTGAATTTGAGAAGACGGAAAATCCTTATGTGCGGCAGTTTGTGGAGGGGAGATCACAAGGAGTTATTACGGAGGATTATAAAAATCAACTTGCAGCAGTAAAGAAGCCTGTTTCAGGAGGATAGTATGGAGAAAAAGCTGAAGAAAAAGGCGATGTATGTGGGCTTGTTTGGATTTCTGGGGATTGTTCTTCTTGTGGGGTTTGTCGTATTTGCAGGGAAGTATAATGCTGTGCTGGGCGGAGCCTATAAACTTCGGTTGGAGTATACTTTTCTTGATAACCTTCAGGAGGGAGCCAAGGTAAAGATTGCCGGTGGACCCGCTATTGGTTATGTTGATCGAATTAATCTGAGTGGGGGGAGGCTCATTGTTACCGTTTATATCCAAAAGAAATTCAAGATCAATCGTGGGGCTGAGTTTACGATCTATTCTACCAGTTTGGTGGGGCAAAAGTATATCAATGTGTCTCACTACGATCCTTCCACGACGGATTTTTATACCAACAATGAGCTTATTGTTGGTATTACCCCTATGGGGTTTTCTCGTGTTTTGGAGGTGGCTGGGGTTGGACTTCAGAGTCTTGTTTCTGGGGAGAATGTTGATACACTTTATCGGGTGAAGGCGACCTTTGAGAATACAGCGGAGCTTATTGCAGGACTCAATACGATGGTGAAGGACAATAGTGCGGATATCCGCTCTAGTATTATGAATCTGAATAAGGCGCTTCGTTTTTCTGAAGACATTGTCAAGCATGTTAATACTATTATTCTCAATCTGGAGATAGCGTCGGCTCAGCTCAATAAGAGGATTGAAGCTGTTGATGAGAAACAGCTTCGTCAGACCATGAGTGATATTCAGTTGACAGCCGAGGAGCTGCGCAAGTTTTCGCAAGAGTTGAATCGTATCGCATCGGACAAGAATAGTGTCATTGCCTTGCTGAAAGACAAGGACACCAAGACTTCGTTGGAGAATACGATCAAAAATCTGGAGGAATTCAGCAAAAAGGTGAAAGAAAATCCGAGTAAGCTTTTCTTTCGATAGGGGAAGAGTATGATTCCAATTGGCGATGAGAATCCGACTAAAAGCTATCCATGGGTGAATACACTCTTACTTGTGGCAAATATTGGGGTGTTTATCTATGGTTTTTTTCATCCTGGGTTGTATGAGGCTTGGGTGTCGCGTTATGCCTTTGTGGCAGCGGATTTCTTTCGCTCTCCTGTGCAGGAAGCATATCGTTTGGTGACGTATATGTTTTTTCATGCAGGGTGGATGCATTTGGCTGGAAATATGCTTTTTTTGTATATCTTTGGCGATAATGTTGAGGATAGGTTGGGGCATTTTGCCTATCTGGTGTTGTATTGTCTGGGGGGGATTGGTGGTGCTCTCCTTCAGGGATGGATGATAAAAGGGAGTATTATTCCCATGGTGGGGGCAAGTGCTGCTATTTCGGCAGTGGTGGTAGTGTATGCTCTTTTTTTCCCTTTTAAGAAGGTTGTTACGTTGTTTTTCTTTGGTTTTTTTCTTGTGCCAATAAGGATTCCCGCTCTGATTTATATTCTTTTTTGGGTGGTGATGCAGGTGGTGAATTCAGTGCTTATGCTGGGGAATATAGGTCTTTCGGGGGGTGTTGCCTATCTCGCTCATCTGGGTGGCATAGGAATTGGGTTTTTGTGGGCTCTCTTTGGCCCCAAGAAGCGTTCTTGGAATCGTTCTTATTGATGTCTTTTGAAAAGCGTTTCGTTTGTATGGGGCGGAATCTCATTAGTTACTCACACTAGCAATGGAAAAAAGATCGTTGTGCCAGAGGAGAAGTTTCTCTTTGCCGGGGAGGTAAAGCACATGGGAGATGACTCTCCCAGTGATATTGGTACGGAGGGATAAGTGGCCTTCTTTCAGTGAAAGAAGGGAGATGCCGTTGTACTGATCGGCAAGCCAAAAGCCCTGTGGTGAGAGGGCTAAGTCGAGGGTGTTGCCGAGGGATTCATAGACGCTGATGAATCTGGGGTTCCACGGGTTTTGGATGTCGTAGGCTCGTAGGCCATTGATGCGGTCCCCAAGGATGAGGGCGTGCTCCTTTTCAACTACCACAACGGATTCAACGGAACCAATAATCCAAGAAAAGTTTGTTGTTTTTTTCGTTTTGAGGTCAACGATGGAGAGTCCTTTGTCCTGTTGGGCAAGATAGAGGGTGTTTTTGTAGCGGGCAGCGTCAACGATGGGAAAGGGGAAGGGAAAGGGTATTGTTTGAGGTTGGTGGGGTTGTGAGTCTATAGGAAGCATGAAGAGTGTGTCATCAGCCGCCCAGAAGAGGGTATCATTTATCTGCCAGAGGCCATAGATTTTGGTGTAGGTGAGTGAAAGCGTTTGTGTGATGGCAAAGGTGGGAGGTTGGGTATTGGTAATGTTTGTGGCAAGGGATGTGGAAAACCAGGTGAGCGAACTTTTCGTTCCTGCCGTTGTCCACGCTACACCAGAGTATTCGTTTGAGGTTTTTGTTGTCCAGAGGACAGAGATGAGCCCTTCAAAGGGGAGTTTTCCCGTGGTGATTTCGTGTGGGCGATCGAGAGAGAAGTAGGCGATCTCTCCATTGTTGAGGAGAAGAAAAACGGTGTTGTCTTGAATGGAAGTTTGACGGATGAAGTTTTGCTGGGGAGCTTTCCACTCCCATATAATAAGGAAACTCGGGGTGTTGGCTGGTGGTTTGTGTTCACATCCAACAAGAAAGAGAAACAAAAACCAAAAGAATTTTGAAAAAAATTTCATTTTTAGCCCTCTTTTGAAGTATATTAAGGAGAGAAAAAAGACGCTACTCTCAAACTATTATACTATAGGGAGCAAAAATTTTTTTTGCAAAAAATAAGTAATTTTGAAGAAGTACAGGCGGGATGCCGATACTGTTATCAAAGGAGGTACTTATGAGATATGCTTCGAGATATGCTTTCCTCGTGGTCGCATGGCTTGTGTTTTTATCAGGTGGGTTTGCGAGCTTTGAGGACATAGGCTGGACAATGCGAAGTAAGGCGATGGGGAATGCTATATTTGGGGATTTTGATGGTGTGAATACCATGCATTATAATCCAGCCACCATTAGTATGGCGCGGAGCATTCAATTGTATACGGGTTGGAACACACCCTATGCTGGTTTTGATGACAAGTCCATGATCAATGTGATTGATGTGAATCTTGTTGCCCCCTTCTGGAATCGTTTTACGATTCCACCTGACAGTTTCTTCACCAAACGGGGGGCTATAGGGCTTGCTTTTCATCGATTGAGCCTCATTGGTCCTGATGGGTTGTCTGATTCTACGGTTGAATACTACCACGAGGGTGTGTATAGCCTGATCTATGCAAAGGATCTCAATGATGTTCTTTCGCGTGGCGCCAAGATTTCGGTGGGGACGAAACTCAGCCTCTATGATATTGGTGTTGGTGGGTTTGAGGACACGACAGCCAACCCTGAACTCAAGGGGGCGCTTGGGAAATTAGGTTTTGGTATGGATGTGGGTGTGACCTATGATTTCAGTGAGACAATTCGTTTGGGGCTTGTGTATAAGAATCTCATTTCTCCTAACGTTTCTATTCTTCCTGATGGGCAAGATGTGTTGCCTACCGAGCTTCGTATTGGGGCAAATATGGATATGGGGACGCTTTTCTTTATGAAGAAGGCGAAGCTGGGTGTTGGGTATGTTTCTTACGGAAGGGAATGGAATAAGGAAACCAACGACAACCGTCAGTCAGATTCTTCGTGGCATGTAGGGTATGAGTTTTGGCAGTTGACGGCAGGCGAACTTTTCCCCACAAGTCTTTATAAGGGTGAAATGCTTGCTGTGCGTGTTGGGATGATTTTTGAGCCACGAAAGGTAGGGGATGAGGTAGATCTCTTGCTTTTCAAACTGACAGGGGTATTGAATTTTACCTTTGGGCTGGGGTTTACCTATGTGTTTAACTATAACCATCAAGTAACTCTTGATTCGGCGTTGCAGTGGGGAGTGAATATGGGGAGGCTTGAGCCCAGTGTTGGGTTGCACTACCAGTATCTTCTCCCCAATAGTGCTTTTGCCTATCGTGAAGAGGAAATCAAGGCTCGTCAGCTTGAAGAAGAGGTGCAGAAGCGTCAGGAGGAGCTCCGTATCGAGGAACTGAAAAAACAGAAAGAGACCAATACTGTCCAAACCAATACCACCGTCACTGCTCCAACTCCGACACAGAAGACCAATACACCGCCTCCTTCAACCACAACTCCTCCCAAGAAAAAATAATCTGTGTGCTCGGGGCTACGAAAGTAGCCCCTTTTGTTTTCCCCATGAGAGAAAAAACTGAGACAAAGCAAAACCTGGGGGGCGTTGTCTTGGCAAGCGTTTGTCTCGCCAAGACAAAGAAAGCGGAAAAAGGCTATTTTTGCTCTCTTTGAATACTTGACAAATTGTATTTCTGTGTTAAGATAAAGAGGGTAGACATATGGAAAAGCAGTTTGTTACTTTTTTTATCGAGGACAAGGTTTTTGGGGTGAATATTTTTGATGTGAAAGAGGTGGTGCGAGCAGGCAAGATTGTTCCTATGCCTGATGCCCCAGCCTATGTAGAGGGAGTGGTGAATCTGAGGGGGATTGTGCTTCCTGTTATTTCACTTCGGAAACGGCTTGGTTTGGGTGAATCGGATACGAGTAAAGCTAAGCTGGTGGTTGTGCAGGTTGAGGATATTCTTGTGGGGATCCTTGTGGATCAGATTGATCGAGTGATTCAGGTAGATGAGAAGCAGGTGCAGCAGGCGGCTGGTTTGTTGCTTTCGGATGTGGCGCATCACTTTGTGGAGAGTATTATTCACGATGGGGAGAGGTTGATATACTGTGTGAATGTTCCTCGTCTCTTTACTGTAGAGATGCGAGATTTTCTTGAAAGAAAGATTGTTGAGTAAGTTGCTTTTTTTTGTTTTTTGTGTTAAGATGAAGGAGATAATTTTAGAGAGGAGGCAGAGAATATGAAAAAATTCTTGGGTGTTGTTGTGAGTTTAGGTGTGGCAGTGCTTGGCTTTGCCCAGAAGACCCCAGCTCCTGATTTTCCAACGGAGACTTCTACTCAGTCCGCACCAACAAAGGTTCAGACGGTGGTAACGGAAGAAAAGCCTGTTCAGGCAACGGGAAGTGTTGTTTACAACGATGGGAAGATTGACTATGTTGGTGCCAATGCGAAGTTTGTGATTACGGCTGATGATAAGGGCTCTGGTGTGAAGGCTATCTATATCATGGTGGATAACTCGCTGAGCGGTAAGTATGCTGATCCAATTAGCTTTTCTACGGAAGGAAAGCATACTATTGGATATCGTGTTGAGGATAATGTCGGTAATCTTTCCCCCTTCCGTGTGTATGAGGTTGTCGTGGATTTGAGTGCTCCTGAGGTGAAGATTTCTTCTGATAAGAAGGTAATTGCTATCGGCGATGCTCTCTATATTGGCAAAGACACCTCCTTTAATCTTGTTGCTAACGATAAGTTCTCTGGTGTAAAGGTTGTTGAGTATGCTATAGATGACGCTTCCTTTGCCACCTATGGTTCTCCCTTTGTGCTTTCTGGCACCAATGGGTTGCATGTGATTCGCTATAAGGCTACGGATAATGTTGGCAATGCTTCTGAGGTAAAGACCTATTCTGTGTATCTCGATCTCAATGCTCCCCGTGTTGCACTCTCTGTGGATCCCGCTCCTTTTGAAAAGGACGGTGTGAAGTATGTTGCAGCTGGGGCTCGTGTTTCGGTTGAGGCAAGCGATGCTGAAACGGGTGTGGCTGAGGTTCTCTACTCTCTCGATGGAGGGGAGTATGTTGCCTATAATTTCCCTATTGTTCTCTCTGCTGGTACTCATACCGTGAAGGTAAAGGCTGTTGATCTCGTGGGGAATGTGAGTGAAGAGGCTTCTCTCACCGTTGTTGTGGATGCTGATGATCCTACGGGGACACTTCTTCCAATGGCGAAATAAGATTATGAAGACGAGGGGCTACCAGAAGGTAGCCCCTTTTTTCTTTTCACTAAAATGGTACAAGGGGTAGCGTGGGCATGGAGATGAATGAGTTTCTTTCTCGTTTGGTGAATTATGAGAAGGGGCTTTTAAAGTACCAAATGGGGCATTTTGATCCCCTTCGTGTGGGGAATATGCTGCGTGAGTGTGGAATTTCCTATGATGGTGTGAGGGTTTTTCATGTTGCTGGGACGAAGGGGAAGGGCAGTACGGCACTCTATCTTGCTCGTTTGCTTCAAGGAGCGTATGGAAAAGTAGGGCTCTATACCTCTCCTCATCTCTTTCGTGTGGAGGAGAGAATTGTTGTGAATGGAGAAGCTATTTCTTGTGAGCGGCTGGATCTTTTGGTAGAACGTTGGCGAGGTGTTATCGAACGCTTTGGGTGTAGTTTTTTTGAGGCGATGACATTTATCGCTATGGTGTATTTTGTTGAAGAGGGATGTGAGGCTATTGTGCTGGAAACGGGCATGGGCGGTCGTCTTGATGCTACCAATTTTGTGCCAAACCCTGCGGTGGCCATTCTCACGCGAATTGGGTGGGATCATACTCGATTTTTGGGGGATACGCTGGAAGCGATTGCTCGTGAGAAGGCGGGCATCATCAAAGAGGGAGTTCCTGTTGTGTCCTTCCCACAGGAGGAGGGTGTAAGGCATGTGTTTGAAGAAGTGGCTCGGGAGAAAAATGCTTCGATTGTTTTCTTGGATGATGGGTTTTCGTATCGATTGCTGTCTGCTGAAAGGCAAAAATGGGTATATGAGGTAAATGGTAATGGGGAGTATGCCCAGTGGGAGACAACGCAGTGGGGGGATGTCTTTGTCGAGAATTTTTTTCTCGCTTGTCTTGCTCTCAAGCAGGCTGGAATCTCTGTTTCTTCTGAGTGGAAGCGAGCGGTATTTGCAAAACCTCTTCCATTTCGGATACGGTATGTGGATCCCTTTGTGCTTGATGTTGCCCATAATCCTGACTCGTTTCAGGTTCTCTTTCGAACCTTGGAGAGGATTGAGGGAGCCAAAGACTTTTATGTAGGCATTCTTGCCGAAAAGGAGTTGGAAAGGATTCTACCTCTTTTCAAGAGGTATCGGGGCATGTTTGATCACGTGGTTTGTTTTGATTTTGTCTCTCCGAGGCCTTCAGGGGGGAGGATACTTTTTCACATGTGGAACGATTCATCAGTGGAGTATCTTCCAAAGGTGCCAACGATTGAAACACAAGGCAAACTTTCTGTGGTTGTGGGGTCGTTTTATTGGGCTGAAGAGTTTGTGAGAAAAAATGGGATTTCCCTGTCGGATGTTTTCTAAAAGTTGAAAGAAACGTATTTTTTGCATAAAATAAAGGGGATAAAACAAGGAAGTATGTATGAAACCGGTGGTAATTATTCCAACGTACAATGAGAGAGAGAATATTCAACAATTGATTCCGATGGTTTTGCGGCAGTATCGGGATCTTCATGTGCTGGTTGTGGATGATAATTCCCCAGACAAGACGGCGGATGTTGTGAAGATGATGGCAGAGAAGGATGCCCGTATCCATTGTCTTGTTCGAGAGAAGAAAGAGGGATTGGGAAGGGCATATATTGCGGGTATGAAGTGGGCGCTTTCTTCTTCTGAGGGTTTTGATGTGTTTGTGGAGATGGATGCTGATTTTTCTCATGATCCAGAGGAACTTCCCCTTTTGTTGAAGGCGATTGAGAATGGTGCGGATGTGGTGTGCGGTTCGCGCTATGTGAATGGGGTGCGGGTGTTGAACTGGGATTTGAAGCGGCTTTTTCTCAGTATTGGGGGTAATGTTTATGCTCGTATAACTACAGGGGTGCCGCTTACGGATCTTACAGGTGGGTACAATGGGTATACACGGAAGGCTCTCGAGGTAATCAATCTGGATTCTATTCGATCCAACGGATACGCATTTCAGATTGAGATGAAGTCGAAGGCGTACTATCATGGTCTTTCTGTGGTGGAGGTTCCTATTATCTTTCGTGATCGTTATGAAGGAACGACGAAGATGAATTCTGGTATCGTGAATGAGGCTTTCTTTCAGTGTTGGGCGATTCGTTTTTCAAAGTATGCCATCAAAAGACAAAAAAAACATTAGACAAACCAGTAGTGTGAGAAGAAAGTGTTTTTGAGTTTTTTCTGACGGATTTTGTAGTCTGGAAGAATGGCTTCTACAGCTTTCCAGAAGCTTTTTTGATGGTGTTTGTATCGGGTGTGAACGAGTTCATGAACAACGACATAGTCAATGAGTTCTAAGGGAAGAAAGATGAGAAGCCAGGTGAAATTGAGTGAGTTGTGACGGGAACAGGAACCAAGCCTTTGTTTGGCGGCGGTAATGCGTATACTCTGGTAGGAAAAATGATACCTTGTTCCATAGAAATCGACTCTCTCTTGAATAATCATACGGGCTTGTTTTTTGTACCATTTTTCGAAGAGTTCTTTTCCTTGGGCAGAGCTGCTCATGGGAAAGAAAAAATACTCACCATTCCACTCGAGGTGTTTCTTTTCAGTGAAGCGAAGGGGATAGGCTTCTCCAAGATAGAAAAAGATTTCTCCTGGGACAAATTGCCGTTTGAAAAGTGGTTGGGATTGGAGTTTTTTTTGCTGAGTTTCTATCCATTTTTGGTGAAGGTTGACGATTTCTTCAACTTGTTGTTGGCTCATATGAAGGGGACAACGCACTTCCAATGTTCCATCGGCGAGAACGCGAATGGAGACGGTTTTTCTTTTGCTTTGAATGATTTTGTATGGGGTTGACATGGGCTAGATAATGAGACCGTAGATCATATTGATAGCACCGAGAAGGATATCATACACGATAATACCTGCTGCTGTTGAAACAATGAGGAAACTAATGGCAGGTATGATGTCTTTCCCTATGACGCGTTGGTTTTGGAAGGTGAGTCCAAATCCTGCACAGATCACGATGATGATGATGAGCATGGTGTAGTAGGAAACCTTGAAAAAGATGAGAATGCCCATGTGGTAGAAGTTGATCCTTGATCCGTAGATATAGTCATTGTAACGAAGAACGTTGATGAGGCTGATATCTTCAAGGTTTCCGTGGGCTCTCAGGGAGTAGACGGCTTCCACGGGGTAGGGGAGGGTGATTTTCTTTACCGTGTAGGATTTTTGTCCGACGAGATTGCCGTTTTTGTATTCGTAGGCTTTTGCAGAGAGGGCAAAGAGGTCGGTTTCATAGGCTTTGACCTGGGGGGCTATGAAAACATATTCGAGGCGGTTCTTGGCGTCGAAGGAGACGATCTTAAAGTTAAGGCCATAATAGACATTGCCTGGGGCTTTGAAGAGTTTTTCAAAGTAAAGGAAGGTGTTTTGTTGGGCGAAGGCGAGGTTGTCTTTGGAAACAAACCATGAAAGCGAGGCAAACTCTGAGGATGAAATATTGGTGGGGTTAATGGTAAATTTTGGGAAGGATTTGGCCTTTTTGGTGATGAGGATTTGCTGGGCTTGATGAAATTCAGAGAGAGAGGGGAGGGCTATCTCCTGGAGGAGGATGGAACCACCGAGAATGAGGAAGATATAGAGGATCACAGCCCCTGTACTTGCTGGTTGTGATTGGCCATGGAATACAAGCCCCCAGAGAAGGGCAAGTCCTGCCAGGATGGGAAGGTATGTATAAACGAGCTTGATGCAGGCAAGCATAGCCGTGAGGGTGTCGGCTTTTGCAAACTGGATTTGATAGACAAAACCAACGACAGCCAGGGTCAACATAAGGAGAATAAGATAGAGAATGGACTTGTTGAGTTTTTTCATGAGAACTCCTTAGGCCTTACGAGGGAGGCCATTTTTGAGGATCAAAAAACCATATCCGATGAGAAGCGCAAAGCTTCCCATCATGAGGCTAGGGAAGGCAACACGAAGGAGTCCAAAGCGAATGCCAAAACTCATGAGTGAGATGAAGCTCAAAAAGTGTGGGAAGGCAAACCACGCAGCAATTCCGATGATAACGAAAAATGATCGCATAAGGATTTGGATTTGGTTTTCTTTGAGCACGATGGCAATGCCACCGAGAAGAGAAAAGTAGCCAGCGGACATGAGAAGAATACCCAAAAGAGAACTCACGATTCCCCAACTGTAAAAGGTCTTGTGAAAGACATCCCTCAGTTTCCGAACATAACTAAAGTAGTTTTCAAAGAATACACGGGTGAAGCCTGTTTCTTGGAAGGCTGGGGCTTTTTCTTTGAGGGAGAATGTGAAGCTTTGCTGATCGGGATAAAAGCTCGCATCGCCAATACGGCTTGTGGTGGTAACGGTGAGGAAAGAGGAATTGGTACGCCACGAGGCAACGAGGAAAATGTCCCCACCAAAGAGGAGACTGCGCTCTTGGGTTTTGCCGATATAGATTTGGTTCTTTTCATAGGGGGTGATATAACCTGGCTGTGGAAGGGGGCGTATGTAGAGCTGATCATAGTGCATGAAATCTCCAAAATCCCACTGGAAGAAAAAGAAGAGGATAAGGAGAATGGCATTGACACCGCCAAGAATGGGCATGACACGAAGCATAAAGCGGGTGTCAGAGGTTTCAATACGGGCAAAGAAGAGAAGCGTTGCCAAAATGGTCATGAGGGGCAGAGAGTGAACGAGAAGAAGCCCATAGTTTTTGAGGGCCTCAAGAAGGAGAGTCTGTTCTCCTTGGAATTTCATGCCGAGCAAGAGATAAAAAAAGTAGAAAAGTCCAATGAAGGCGATGTAAAAGAAGGCTGATACAAGATGTCTAGCGTATTTTTTTATGAGATCGAGGTATATCAAGGTAACCTCCTCGAGAATCATCTCTTTGAGTATTTTTATTATTTATCGGTAATAGGGTGGGGATAAATTGAGTTTTTTTAGAAAAAGAGGAAGAGAATGAAAAGAGTGGGGAAAAATTTTTGAGAAATTTCAATTTTACGACCAAAAAAAGATATATTAAAATGAGAACATGCAGGTTGTGGCGGGAAAATTTTTTATTCTCTAATAAGAAAAAGTGGAAAGATAATTATAAAAATAACAGAGGGGAACTGCTATGGCGCAGGGTATGAAGAAAAGAAGTGCATGGATAGTCCTTTTGGGGCTTATCCAGGGATTAACATGGGGATATGTTTACTTCGAGGATTTTTCTTCCTCAAATGCCAATTGGCAGTATAAGTTTCTTTACTCTCTTCAGGCGGGCATTCATAATGAAGCTCACTCCATGACCATTGGGCCTTCGGGGGGGCTTCTTGTTTTTTCAGGGGATGGACTTAGTACAGAGTATTATACTGAACTCTTTGGTTTTTATGCCCGTTATACCAATGTACGCTGGAGCGCAACTCCTGAACAGCCCTTTGGGTTTGAAATCACGAGGACACAGCTGGCTCTGGATAGTGATGAGGGACTCTATCAAGAGTCGGGGCGAAAGAAGGCATCTTTTGATATTGGCTTAATTGAATACGATCCCTCTGTGGTTGCGCTTTCAAATCGCTATAGGAATGCTATCTTCTTTTCTGAGGTGTATCATCCAAAACTCAGTGGAGAACCCAATACACAGCCCAGGAGTATTTGGTCTTTGAATGAGGCAGGTTCTCCTAGTAATGCTATTGATTTTACGCAGCTTTGGACGCCTACAGGGACGGGACCTGATGATATTAGTGGGATTATGAACTGGTGTTATGATGACAACTGGGGGCAAAATACCACAGAGGGGACAGCAAATCCGGGCACTCTCAATTCCTATTCCAACAATAATAATGCTATTAAGTTTCGTATTACGAGCGATGGGCAGTATGTCTCTTTGTATGTGAATCCTAATCCTTATGATAGTAGTAGCTCGCAGACATGGAATGGTGGATCAGCCACCTACAAAAATGTTTTCTATCTTGTGAAACGTGTCCCTGTTATGTTTTCAAACGAGATTATGGTGATGGTGGGGCTTGCTAATAATCGTGGGGATGCAGAAAGACTCTTGCTCTCAATGGATAATTTCACTGTTCGTACGGTGGCTGCAAGCAATGTGGCGGAAATAAGTCCTGTGCTTACACGGGCAGGTTCAACCAATCAACTGAAGATTGCTGTGAAGCCTTGGTTTAGTAGTGTGACAGAGGCTGGGGTGGAGGAAATTTGGGTAAAATTGCCTGATAGTTATCTTTCTTTTACCAACTGGTTGGCGTTTACCAACGCTATAGGGGTTTTTTGGGCAGAAACCAATAAAACACAGACTATCTACCGTACCTTTGGAAGAATCTATGGGGATGTGAATCCTTCGGCAGGGAGTGTGTCAATCTCTGTCAAGGAAAATGGGAGTATACTCAAAATTCGGTTTAATGCTGCTGCCAGCCCCGATGTTTTTCATCCCAACTACAGTGGTTTTGGGGGCAATGTTGCTATCACACATCGGTATATGATTATGATCGTGGTGAGTAATTTCTTTACTTCTTCTCAGGGAGATGTGGTTGGGAAAGGGATAGAGGTCTATGTGAACAATGAGAAGTATTCGGGTACAACGTGGGATAGGATAGCAACAACGGGACCTGCTCGCTGTTATGCTGGGAATGTAACAAGCTGGGGGGCTTCTTTACAGGTGGATAATAATAGTCTTGTTTTTCGTACGGCTTCTGATCCTGTTGGGATTGCCTCCATTCGACCCAACTTTGTCTATGAGGGGGAGAGTAAGACATGGTATGTGGATATTGCTGCCAAAAATACCAATGAAACAGCAGACAACAATGCTGATATCTCTCATGTAGAGATTTTGCTTCCAGCGGGGTTTGCCATTGATCCTGCAACGATTCAGAGTTCTATGGGGCTTTCATTTTCTTCTATTCTTTATGATGCTAATCAAAGAAAGATAACTCTTCTCTATTCCAATGAGAACAAGGTGCTTGCTGCGGGGAGTGGGAACGACACGGTGAGTTTTGTGAATCTTGCTACCACCAATCTGGATATTCCAGCGCCAGGTACCAATCAGCTCTCCAATAGAATTTTTGTAGTGAGTTTTTCAGATCTGCCGGGAACGCGACCTGTGACCAATGGGGTGAGTGTTTCCTATCCTTCGCAGTTTTTCCTCGTGAGGAAAAAGCCCCCAGTAGCAGAGGCATACCAGACACCTCGAGGGGTGAAAAATATTTATGATGCTGTGGAGTACAGTTTTGTGATCAAAAACCGCGCGGCCAATACAGGGAATAACCTCAAACGGGTGCTTATTCGACTTGACAAGGTGATTACCAATGTGGTGAGTATCACTCCACAAAGGCCTGGGCAGGTCTTTGTGTCGAAGAATATCACCAATGGCAACATCACAAATAGTGCCGGCTACTGGTGGATTCTGATTGATTACAGTGCAAATGGTACCAATATCCCCAAAGATTATACGGAAACGGTGCGTTTTGTAGCAGCGGATAATGTGCCATCGCTCACCAACCAGATTTTCTGGGCAACGAATATTGCGTATGTGGACAATGGTAATGGGGATGGATGGACGCCAGCCAAAGAGGATACAGCCAACCTTTGGAGTTATTATTTCTATACGCCGTTTGCTGAGGTGAAATCAGCTATTTCTTCGCCGTTGAATGAATATGGCGTACTCGATGCTTGGTATAATCACAACCACTATGTAGATGAGAATGATCCCTTCTATTTTGTTGTAAGTGTACGTAATTCGGGAGAGAGGAATAACACGATTTCGCAAGTGAGGATAACCTTCCCCTATGGGATTACCAATGTGATGTTTCCTTCATCCTTTTTGGTGAGTTCGAATTCCCTGCGGCTCTATCAAACGAATGCGGGAAGCAATTGGGTGATAGAGGTGTTCTATACCAATAAAGGGCTTCTCTCTGGGAGTAATGATGTGGTGAGTTGTTATCTGATGGATAAGATCGCTACTCCCACGAATCTCGCTGTGATCGTTGAAGCCAAAAACACCACCAATTATGTTCTGGGAGAGAATGATGGTGCTGACAATACCGAACTTCGTTTTCTTTACCCTCATCCAAAGGCATTTGGTGCTGTGATTGTGTCAAATGGGTTTATTGATGCTTCCACGAATGAGACAACGCTTTCGTATGTGATCTCTAATGGAGGGTCTTCAGAAAACCTTATCAAACAGGTATATCTTTTGATTCCTACGAATTTTATCACCAATGTTCAATGGATCTCTTCTTCTCTGGGAGGGACATACGGGGGTTTTGTTGCTCATACACCGGGGTATTGGCGTTTTGTTGTGGATTATGGGAATCAGTTTACAGGTGGGCTTACGGATACGATTACCTTCAAGGTGTTTGATAGGGTAGAAACGGAAGCAGAGTTTCTTATTACGGCAAATGTTTCCAACCAAAGAATGTGGTCGAACACCATTGCGGTAATGCCAGAGGGGACACAGAAGGTGGCTATTATTCCACCACCGACTTTTTATGAGTATGCATTTTCTCCCACGGTGCTGTACCGAAGTTATAACGGGAGAACCAATACCAATGTGATTCTCCTGACGGTGAAGAATCGGGGATGGGGAAGCAATCGATTGGAACGGCTGAGGATTATTCTGCCAGCCGCCCTGTCCAATCAAATCTTTCGGGTGAGTAATGCCCTTTTGGGTGTAAATGCGAGCGGGGCTGCCATTAACTTTAAGGTCTTGGGGGGAACCAACATTGTGGAGGTGAATTATAAGCTCAGCAACACCAATGTGCCACCGGGAATGACGGATGCCTTTTATCTCTTTGTGGCGATTCGTACCAATGCCCTTGCTACGAACTGGTTGTTCGTTCATGCTGCTAACAATTCCACCAATGTTGATGGTACACCAAAATGGACGAACTACTACTCCCCTGTTTCCCTGCAGCCGAAAACCAATATGCTTTCGCTTGTTGATCCGCCTCGGTTCTTTGTGCTGCCGGAAGAGGTTTCTTCTCCTGCTGTTTCAGCCGTGTATTCGAACCGCATTGAGAATGGAGAGATGAACGGAGGAAGACTCATCAGTGCGGTGGAATTTGAGTATCCTGCTACCTTCTTTACCAATCTTGTGGTGCTTTCTACGATAGGGAATCCGACGGTGATGGGAACAAGGGTAAGGATTGACTATCCCTTTGGGCTTATGCCCAACAATGGGGAATGGGTAGTCCTTCGTGGCTATGATACCTGGAATGCAGGGGATACGAATTTTGTGGTAAATGTGAGGGTATGGTATACCAACAATGAGGTCTTCACGAATATGGCTATTGTTCGAAATGGGTATACCAATAGAGTGGCTTTTCTTCATCCGTTTGCTCAGGCTCTTAGCTTTGTGACACCTAACACGGTTTGGCAGGACTTTTCGAGTAATTATTACTCTTTTGTGGTGAGTAATGTTGGGGGTGAAGGAAACGAGATTCGATGGGTGAAAATTGAAATACCTTCGTTTATCACCAACCTCAAACAAATTACTTCTGATCTCAGCACGCAAATTGCCCAGTCCAATGGTGCCCTGTGGGTTTTTTATTCTACACCGATTGCTGTGGGTGCTGCTGATAGGATTGCCTTTTGGGGTTTTGATAGCATTGATGCAGGTTATGAAACGAACGCAGAGTGGAAGGTTTGGGTGGACAACACGCCAACCTATACGAAACCTACGCTTGCGGGAATTTATCCAACAAAAAGCCTCACGCTTGCCATTCTCCAGCCGGGCTATCGAGCAGCGGCATACCTTGAGGTTACCAATGCTCTCTCACCGGGTACTCCGACAACAGTTTTGACAACAGAAACAAACAATGGTTTGCGATTCTACCTTTACAACAACAGTGATACGGGGAATGAGCTTCGCTATGTGAAGATTACGATTCCTGCTATCAATAGCCTGCTGATCACCAATGGCTTGAATTTCACCAATCTTCGAATGGGCGTAACACGGGTGATGAGTAATGGTGCCCTTTGGTTCGATTACAGTGCTTCTCCCCTTCTTCCTACGGAGAGCGATGAGCTCTGGGTGAATCTCTATGATCGTGTGTGGTATAGCAACACCAATGTTGTGTGGGTTGTAGAGGCGGCGTACAATACCACAGACAACAAATTCAAAATTGTCTCTGTGCAGCCGGGAAGAAGCCTTACGGTACGGTATGTGGCTCCTGAACCACGGGTGCAGGTGAGTGTCAATCCAGGGGAGATCTATTTTGATCGGAAGTATTTCTCTCTTACGATGAAGATTTCAAATAAGGGTGTGTCGACGAGTGCAGTGGATCAAGTGAGGATTACGATGCCGCAAGAGTTTCGGTCAGGCTTTACTCTTGCAAGGATTTCCAATACCACGGCAACCTTTACCAACTATTCCTCGGGGGTTGTGACTTTAGGGTATGGTACACCACTTGCTCCGGGGCAGGTGGATACGGTGGTATTGTGGCTTTCCAATACGACTACCAATGTAGGGAGTTGGTCTTTCCCTGTGGAGGTGCGGAGTTTTGTGACCAATGCTTTTGCTGAGGGACAGACAACGCTGGGGGTTTCAACCCTTCCACGCTACTTTGTCTATGTGGGTGTTGATGAGAACAAACGAGAGATTGATACGACGACACTGAGCAATCGTGTTTCCATTCAGGTGGTGAATGATATTACTGGTCAGATTCCCATCAAGAAGCTTAGGATAGAGTATCCTTCGGTATTTACCAACCGTGTACAAACACTGAGTCGAAAGGTGAGTTCTGCCTATGTAAGTGGGCCTGCTACCAATACGCTGGTTGATTATGCAGCAGCAAATACCATGGTAGCAAGTGGGGATTATGATGTACTTCAGAGTGATCTTCTGGATGGATTTGCTGTTGGGTATAGCACCAATGAGGTGAGGGTGTATGTGCAGGATGCATGGGGTGATTTGCCACTCCCCCTTGTAAACAATAAAAAAGCAGAACTCTATTTTGTGATGCCTTATCCTCAAGGGGTTCAGTGGGGAAGCCTATCAAAAATATACATTGATACGACCATGTCCAATCTTACGCTCTTTGTTTCCAATACAGCCCAGACTGCCAATGCCATTTCCAATGTGAAGATTTCTCTTCCTCAGGGGCTTATGGATATTCAGAGTGTGAGTAGTTTGCGAGGAAGTGCTCTCTATAGGCCTGATGATCATACCATTGAAGTAAGCTATGCCACAGGGCTCATTTCTAATCAGGTGGATCAGGTGAGTTTTACTTTTATGAATACCTATCATGCTCCAACCAATCTCCTCTTTACCACGCGGGCATGGCATCTTCCTGATCATGAGGCTCTGCTCTCTTCTCTTACAGGGGAGTCATTTGTTGTGCTGCCTGTGGATTTTCCTCCTCTTGCTGTTGAAGGTTACTTTGTGGGGGATAATGCCCTCTATATTGTGGAGAATGAGGGGAAATTGGTGTATCGGGTGCTCAATCGCACCTATGGGAGTGAAGTAAGGAAGATAATTTTCACCTTTGAGACAAATACGCTTTTGGTGTTTTCTCAGATTGTTGTGACCAATACCAAGGCTACCGTTACTCGTCTGGCAACGAATTCTAATCAGTTTTTGTTTGAGTACGCAGCGGGGAATGGTATCGCTAGTCAGGAGAACGAGGATATTACTTTTATCTTTGGGTATGATTTGACAAATACAGGGAGGATTCCTGTACGGAGTGTTGTTGATGTGGCTGCGGTGATGAGTGGTGGTACCAATGTGAATGGTTATGAAACCTTCTCCCTTGATCCATCCAAAACAGTTCTTTTGATCACCAATTCAATCTGGGGTATTGTTCGTGGGACGGTTTTCCCTGCTCATCGGTTGGTGTATGTGAAGATGTATCAGAGCGACGGGGTGAATATTGGTCGGGATACCGAAGGGAATCCCCTTTCGCAAGCTATTCAGCTGGGGAGGGGGGAGTATAGGATGACGAGGGTACCAGAGGGTTCGTATGTTCTTGAATTGAGTGCCCCTGTTTATAGAATACTTCGCACGAATATCTTTGTCCCCGCTAACCAGACGGTGCGTGTGGGTGTTCTTTCCATGCGAAATGCTCCTCTGATAGGGAACGAAGACGAGGTGCAGGTGGTTCAATGCTATGAAGAGAGCAATACGATGGTGGTGTTCCCTGGTCAATCGGTAGGCAAGGAATTTTCAGTGGATATTACGAGGGAGCCGTTTACGGTACCGCAGAAGCGCAATCTCAGCGAGAACAAGACGGTGAAGGCTCCATCGAGTGCGGAGAACATGTATGGCTACAGGATGAGGCTTGCCACACGGGATGACAAGCCGATGGATGGAGCAGTGGTGAAGCGGGATGCTATTCTCTATCTGGCGTATGATGCAGCCGATATTACTGCGCGTGGCTGGAGTGAGGATGATCTTGCCATTTACTACTGGGATGACAATGGAGGGAATCCTCGCTGGGTGCGTGTTGGTGGGGATGTGGACAAGACGGCGAAGAGGGTTGTGGCGAAGGTTGGGTATGTGCATAGCTTCTATGCGGTGTTAGCGAAGAGTGGCGAGGAGAGACCTGGGGTGATTACGGCAGTGACCTTGCGGCCGAAGGTGTTTACGCCGTCGAGGTCGGGAGATGGGTACTATGGGAGTGTTCGTGTAACGATAGAGTTCAGGCAGCCTGTGGAACGTTATGAGGTGAAGATCTTTGATCTCAAGGGCAATCTCATAAAGCGGTTTGTGCGTACGGATGGACCGTATACGCAGGGGGAGGTTGCTTGGGATGGCAAGGATACAGAAGGATACGATGTGAAGAATGGTGTGTATGTGTACAAGATCTATGCAAACGGCGAGACCTACAGCGGTACGCTGGTGATTGCTCGGTAGGAGGTGGGTTATGAGAGCGAGAAAGATAGCAACGATTCTCTTCATGGTGATGGCAGCCGTCGTGTGGGGCAAATCTCTCTACTACTACCAGGGTTTTTCGGATCCTGCCATGAATGTCACGAACTACAATAGTGGTGGCTGGCAGTGGAATTTCCGCATGTCGAGGGATATGATAGCCTATGATATTTATAATGATTATGGTGGTGGGGCAGGTCCAGACAATACGGGAACAGTGAGACGATGGGACAATGGTCTTCTTGAAATCTATGGGCGTCCCAATAACGGTGCTCTCTGGTGGAATACCTGGTATATTGGAGATGGGGCAAAGTTTAGCCCGTCGGGAGCAGGCCTCGGGGTAGTCAATGCTACCCCCGAAGAGCCATTTGGATTTACCGTTATTCGTTATACCAATAGCCTTGATCCCAGAGCGTATACATTCGCGGGCGGAAGTCAGAAATGGGTGTATATGAGTGTATGGCTTGCTAGTGATAACGGGGCATCAGCGCCGTATGAACGGTGGGAGGATTTTGCCTATTTCTTTGAAAAGGAAGCCATGGATTCAAGTGATACAGCCCAACCCTCTACCTATGGGTATTTTGTGAATTATGAGAATATAAGGCCTTTTAGTTCATTACTTTCCGATATTGATGGTAATAGTGTAGGAGCGTTGGCGACGATTACGACTTACTTTCAGAGCATCTATGATGACCAAAATGAGTCGACCTACCTCAATACTCCCGCGTATCATTTTTCAGGCGGTAATGGCTACGCTCGTGCAGTGACAAAACCCCTCGGAATTCGTGTAACTCATGATGGGAGGAAGGTAAGTTTCTATGTGAATTATAATCCTCTTGGAACAACCCCCAATGTGAGTAATGCATGGGTAAAGGTTGGAGAACAAGAAGTGGCATGGAGTACCAACCTTGTCGCATTTTTGGGGAGTGAGACACCCTACTGGGGTTCGGGGCATGTGGAGTCCCAGTTTGATCACTTCCTGATTCGCAGTGTGGCGAGTAACCTCACGGCAACTATTACTCCAGGAAGGGTATTAACCAATACAAGCATTCGGTTTAAGGTAACACTTTCTGTTGCCACGACCGCTAACGATAGCGGTGTTCAGGAAATTTACATCAAAAAGCCCTCAGGATACGGTGCTTGGAATACAGCCACGGTAGCTGTGACCAATACCCAGTATGGGGGGCTTATCAATAACGGTGCTTCCGCTCCGGCAAGTGGGCGTTTCCAAGTGAAGGATCTGGGGAACGGAGAGCTCTACATTCGTTTCTGGGCTCAGAGTGCAGCCAATAATAATATTGTAAAAAATGGAACGATCGATATCTATTTCACCCTTACGACACCAGCGGTGCCAGATCCTGTAGGGCAGGCTTTTGAGGTGTATGCTGACAGTGTGAAGCATGTGGATACAGCACAGGATATTCTTTTTGATCCGACGAGTGGACTTCCCTACGCAACAACAGGAAGGAAACGAGCCTACCAGCCAGGCGATGCTCTTGTTGTAAAGACTTATGGTGCTCCATTTGCGTATGCCAAGGTGGAGTACAGCCCTGTGCCCTTGGTTATCGGAACAGAGGAGAGTTCCTTCACGGTGAAATTGTCAACGGAAGGGCTTTGGAATATACCTCCTCTCTCGAGTGCTCGAATCTACGTGCCAGATGGATTTACGGTTTCTAATAATGGTGGAGGCATTACCAATATTGTTTCCACGGCGCTTGGAATAGTATCAAGCTATCAGTACATTCGCATGACGAATCTTAATGGAAGTAACTTCATTTGGATATGGTATACTAACCTGAGTGGGAATGGACTTCCTGCTGGTGTTTCGTTGGATCGTATTAGTTTTAAGGTGAACGGTACACCGGGGCTTTTGCCGGGGATGGTTTATTCCAACTTCTGGTGGAAGGTAGAGGTAAGTAGTGCTGAGGTGGTGAGTGGGGCTGGCTGGCAGACCACGGGAACAAACGCGGTGTACTCTTCTCAACTGGTGAGGGTTGCTCTTTCTAACGCAGAAGCAGCTGGTGCTATTGAACCACATGATGTTGCTATTCGTCCTATCTATGCAAGCAATGCCCTTTGTTATACCTATACGCTTAAGAATGAGGGACGACCAGGGAATGTTATTTATAGCGTGAAGATAGATATTCCTACGGTATATTCCAACAACTCTCTCTCCAATATTGTTGTCTCTCCTTCAGCGACTTATGCCTTTTCCAATAATGCTCTGTGGGTGACATACGACTCACCTCTGACCAATAATCAGGTTTCCACGATAGCATTCTTTGCTGCATTTACCAACACAAATGTGAAGGGCAGTGCGGAGTATGCCGATTTCAAACTCTATGCGGACAATGGCAATTCAGCGGGGTATACTTTGCAGCATGAAAATGCACCACAAACGTGGCGTGTTACTATAGCTCCACCGTTGCCAAGAGCAGAGCATAGTATTTTCTGGATCAAGGGGACAGAAACCAATGCGCCTCTCATTACGACAGCTCATGTGAGTAACCGCTTTGTTCACAGGATGTATAATATCAGTTCCTTGGGTGTGAATATTCTCTCGGCTACCCTTCGTTTTCCGACCAATTTGATTACCAATATTTATCGAGTGGTGAGTGCAAAGGCAACCAATGTGAGTATTTTGCAGCAAGGGACATTCTTTGTGATAAGGCTTTTGTATGCAGATGGATCGTGGCGATCCTTCTATGATGATATTGCCAACTCTTCTGATGAGGTTGTGGTTGATCTTGCTGATGGTATTACCCTTCCCACGAACTTTGTGGTGCCTTTGGATGTGTTTAAGACAGCACTCCCCACTAATGATATCTACTCTTCTAATGCAGCAACTATTGGCCTCTTCTATCTGGGAAGCAACAGTATCTATGTTGAGTATCCCTCTCCTGAGGCAGCGTATGGTATTCTCCCTGGGGATATTGATGTCACCACAGAGACGAATCGTATGACGTTTGTTTTGAGTAATTTTGGTCTGCCGGGGAATACGCTTTATCGATGTGAGATTGTGATACCTACTAATACCACCACGAATCTGTTCGCCTTTGTGCTTACCAATCGGAGTGGTGTTTCTCTGGGAACACCATCCTACAATTCTTCCACTGGAAAAGTGAGCATTGTCTTTTCTTCTCCTGTGGATGGATCTTCACAAGCCTATCTCCATTTTGATATGATTGATCATGTGAACAATAGGGATCTTTTGAATGTGGGATGGCTTGTTTCGGTGAGTAATCAGCGAGGATGGTATGTTCTCACGAATGTTGTTGATGGATACTATGGCAGTGTCAACTTCCGTTTGCCGAAGCCTCGAGGGAGTATTGCGGTTTCGCCCAATATCTTTTTCATCAATACCAATGCCTCTCCGGTGATTACGCAAACGATGGTGATTCTGGCGACGAATACGGGTTTTAGTGGGGATAAGATGAGTGAACTCCTCCTTACCATGCCTGCGGTGCTAACGAATACTGTTCTGTGGGTGTCTAGTTTGCGGTTGGGGCTTGCTTCTACGAACAGTTCTGCGTTTGTGATTACACCCACGAATGTTCTGGTGGTGTATGGTGACAGTTCGGCAATTAGAGGGGGGGAGGGGGATGTCCTTACTGTGTGTTTTGTTGTGTCAAATGTTTTCAACCTTCCATTGAGGGGAAAGTGGGAGGCCTATGGGTACAATGGCTTTGTGGATTATGGCACGCTTCCTCCTACTCGCTACTTCCCCTTGACGAATGGTTATGGTGAAACGATGCGATGGGTATATGGCACAGCTTTGGCACAGGCTACCATTGAACCACAGACGTTACGGCGAACGGCAACGAACGGTTCTATGACATTCGTGTTAACGAACGGTATTCCACAGGGTAGGGAGTTGAAAAAGATAGCTATTGAAATTCCTTCAATCTACACCGTGATAACAAACACGCTGACGGTGGATGGTGTTTCCGCAGATAGAAAGATATCCAATGGAATGATCTGGCTGGAATTTGGGGATGGTATGCCTGCTGGTGGAAGACTTTCTCTCTCTTTTATGTGGAAGAAGGTGATTCTCTCTGATCCTACCAATGTGGTGTGGAGGGTGAAGGCCTACTATCTTTCCAATTGGGAGGATGTGGCTCAGGCTGTCCTCGAGAAAACAAGTCAAACGATTGTTCATGTTGCTCCTGTTTACTATGGTGTGATTTCCCCCAATGAGGTGAACAAGGATTTGGATATGGTGAGCTATACCTTGGTGGTCAGTAATGCGGGTGAGGCGGGGAACAAAGTAGCCAAACTCTGCCTCTGGGTGCCTGAAACCAATGGCCAGAAGGTGATAACAAACCTTTCAAGTATGGTATCAGCCAAAGGGGCTTCTCTTGTGTATTCGAATCAGTTGCTGTATGTGGACTATACCTCTGTGGGATGGCTTGATAGCGGGCAGAGAGATACCATTACCTTTAATGGGTACGACAACCAAAGACAGGCTACCTTTGATGGAAGCTGGCAACTTTTTGCAAGCGGTGCTCTCTGGGAACCGCTTACCAACCGAGAACAGCCCAATACGGGGCAACTTCCAGGTTCGCTTCAGTTGAAGTTTGTGATACCGCCGTATAATACCACCTATGCAGTATCGCCTTCGCAGGTGAATACGGTGAAAATCACGAATACGCTTGTGTTGGATATTCAGAACATCAGTAGTCGCAATGAAGATGAGATTACCAACTTGCGCATTCATCTGCCCTGGCCGGTGACCAATGTCGTGGCTGCAACGAGTGGGGCAATGACATCGGCCTCTGTTGCATGGTTCACAAACGAGATGAGGACAAATATAAGTGTTCTGGTTCGTTATGCTCCGGGGAGGATGAAGCCGGGGTCGAATGATACTATTACGCTTTCTGTTGTGGATGCCCTTGAGACGGGGGAGACCAATCTCTGGGTGAGTGTAGAATCGCTTTATACGACATCGGGTTCGACGTTTGTGGAGGGGATTCTGGCTCCCAATGCTACCAATCTGGTGAGGTTTGTTATGCCACTGCCTTCTGTTTCTGTCAAACTGCTTCAGAATGAGTTGTACACCACGCATAGTCGGGCAACGCTCTCATGGGTTATCTCCAACACAGGGGAGCGTTCCAATGCAGTGCAAACGATGGTTCTTTCTGTTCCGCTGGAGTTCACCAATGGGCTTTCTGTGTCTTCTCTTGTAACCAATGGCTGGATTACCAATGTGACGGTTATTGGAGGAACTCAACTTCTTCTCCGTTTGAGTAATCTGACAGTGGGGAGGACATGCGCCTTTGGACTCGTGATAACCAACCGATGGACAACGAACATCACCGTCTCGAATTGGAATTGGAGTGTATCGAACGGATGGTATGGGATAGGGGGGAGTCTTGTTGTCTCGGTGAAGGAGCCTCCTTCTGCTGTTGTGTCTCCTTCGACTGTGTATTCTACACGGGTGACACAGGAGGTTGTGCTGGAGTTTGTGAACAATACAAGTGGTTCTTCATCTGTAACCAATCTGCGGGTTGTGGTACCGTCGTATTTTACCAATGTGGTGAGTGTGACAAGCGATCGAGGAAATGTCTCGCTGAATGGCAACACGGTTAACATTGACTATGGAACACCTCTTTCGAGAGGAGAAAGTGATAGGATACGCTTCTTGCTTGTCGACAAGACAAACTTCTTTGTGGGGGATAATGTTTGGATTGTAGAGGCAGACAATGGTGTAGGTTTTGCCGCTGTGAGAGAAAAATATCCGGCAGCGTTGCAGCAGTCGGTACGGATTGAAATGCCTTCAGCGATGCAGGAGTGGCTTACCACATGGTATGTTGTTGGATCTGTTGGTAAGACGAATAGGGCTGTCTTTGTGGTAAGCAATACGGGTGAGGAGGAGAATGGGATACTTACCAATGAGGTCGTGTTGCCACCAGAGATGAGTTCTGTTCTTGTGTCGAGTATAACCATGACATATCCGTTAGCAACGGCGACTTTAGCATCCTCTAACCGTCTGTTGGTATGGTATCCAAGCTCAAGAGGATTGTTGCCCGGTGAAACCAACCTGGTGAGTTTTGAGTTTACCAATCTTGTGGGCAAAGGGTGCCGTGTGCCTGTTCAGCTTTCGAGTTATAATGGTTCGGAACAGCCAGTAGTGACCAACTTCTTTGTAGACTTTGATCCTGGGCAGGTGGATTCTGAAGCCTATGTTGAGAATCATCAGATTCTCTATAGTATTGATCACGATGCGGTGATACGCTATGTAATTCGTAATGGTTCATACCAGCGACCGATTAAGCGGGCTTTGATTGGCTTTGATACCACGCGACTTTTCATTCAGTCAGTTCGCTCAGTGAATTTGGGAAGATCCCTGCGGTATGAGGTAACACCTACCAATATTCTTCTTGACTATGAGGCTGACGGAGTGCCTGATAAGAATGGACAGGATATTGTTGAAGTTGTGGTGACCTATACCAACAATCAAAACTGGACAAATGATATGCGTTCGTGGGTTTGGTATGAAGGGGCGAGTGTCTGGTCGGCTACGAAGTGTAGCAGTGGTGAAACCAATATTCTGCCTGTGCTTTTGGCTGACTTTGGTCGTGTGAAAGGAGTTGTTCTCCCTGGTTTTGCCAATCCTTCTATCAAACTCTATCAACCTGGAACCTCAGTGCTGGCCAAAGATAAATGGAGTAATGATCTGGTTGCTGGGGCAGATCTGG